>JGI24707J26582_10001080_pt1 | contig 21624 bp, 18 predicted proteins | sample BioPla1DNA1_FD_26582 | JGI IMG/M metagenome (IMG submission 26582)
ATACAAGAAAAANAATAAAAACTTGACAAAAAATTAGGCATAAGCCTTATATCTAAATGCGTTTAGAGGTTGATGGACGAGATTTGTCTGTCAAACTAACGGCACACTATATAATTTTTATTTTTTTATTAAAACTGTGCAATTTGCACGCTTTTTTTGTTATAATTAGTTTTATTATAAAGACAAACATAAAATGAGGAGGAAAGCACTATGACATCTATTAAAAAAACCATCGCTCTTATATTAACACTTATTATGGCTGTGGGAATACTAAACATCACAGCACAGGAAAACATATGGAGCGAAGATGAGCTTAACAACTACCTATCTACCCTAGCAGAAGCAACTAAAGACCCCTGGCAAAAAGCAATATACCTTGCGGGAGCTGAAAACCTAAGTATGGATGAAGACACACTTAGCTTCTATCTAAGAGGCTATACTCCCTCACTTAAAACCCTACCTAAATATGCAGAGGACGCTGCCGGCTGGTATGAAGGCTTTTTCACCAACATAAGCGAGTACAGCCTCGAAGCATCACTAACATTTAAAGATGGCGAAGTAACCGAAAAAAGTCAAGGAAAACTTAAAAGCACAGTTAAAAACGCTGCAGCTAAAGCAAAGGAAACCTTTGGTCAGCAGACAGTAAAGACGGCGCTACTAGATATGTTATTCCCCATTCCCTATAAAGATGCCGCTGCACTTAAAAAAGGCGCTCTAAACCCCTCATTTGAACAGTGGGTAAATAGAATGGGCATTGATGAGAAAAACGCAAAAGCATACTGCGCGCTTTTATACGCGCAAACCGGAAGGCAGCTAAACCTTAAAAATGGTCCCCACGCGCTTGAATATAGCGTTAAATTAATAGACCCTAGCAGCGTTTTAACTAATGCAGAAAAAACAACATATGATGAGCTATCAAAGGTATCTATGGCAAACGCCATTGACAGCGAAGAACTTAAAACTGACTATTACGATGGCTTGTTAACAGCCGCAACGAAGCTTCGCAAAAATGAAAACAAAAAGCAGGTGTTTACCGCTGATATTGACCAATTGGCTCAAGATGAGATGGGTGACGACTATAATAACTTCCTTGAAGCATTCACCTTGGAGGATTCTTTTGATATATTCGAAGCCAGTGTAAGGGATTTGCCCGATTATCCTGCGCTTGATTATCCCAAAAACGGACGTATATCCGGCAATAACACGGGTACTAAGGTTGTGTTTAAGGCACCAAAGGACGATTATGCCCGCTATATACAGTTACGCAATGCATCTAATAATGAATTGATTGTTGACCTATTCATTCGCCCCGGGGCTTCCGCAACGGTACGAGCGCCTAAAGGCATGGCATATCTGCTGTATGCAAAAGGCACAACTTGGTATGGCGAAGAAATGATGTTTGGCGAAGAAAGCCTAATGATGAAGAGCGGGAATGTAGAGATCCCTTCCTCAAAATACATATATACCCTAACTCTTGAGGTTTCTGGGGGCGATACGAGTCTATGGAATATAAATAAAGACGAGTTCAAAAAGAAATAAACCGATTAGCATGTAAATATATTTTACAAGAAGCTACAAATATCCATTAAGACAAGGAGGACAGTACCATGAAAAAAACACTTGCTCTGTTTATATGTGCCTTAATATTATCCGCCTGCTTTACAAGCTACGCAGTAAATACAAATGAAATATTTGCAAGAGGCAATGCACTTGAATGGACACTTAGCATAAACATAGATAAAGAAATGTTTCCGTATTTCCTTAACGACATGGAGCTTTTTTCAGAAGAAATCGATAATAGCTCTAAAGATAAATACACTGCGGAAGTAGAAAGCGCTACAAGCACATTGATTGACTCTATTTCAAAGCTGCGTCTTAAGGGTGCATTTGCACCATGGACATTTAATTTGTCCTTTGGCACTGACAAGGCGAACCTCGCTTCTGCCACTATGTGGGCTGACGCTAACACGGGCGGCAACGGCTTAACTGTAGATTTTTTGGACTATCTATTCTACTTACCGCAAGAGAAGTTAAGACCTATACTTAAAGAAGCAAACGCCCTTATAGGTGTTGATGCCTTAAGCCTTATAAACCCGTATTTAACAATACTTCGAGATGAAATGAATAAACTTTTAGAAGGAAAAGCCGCTGAAACGGGCGACTTTAGGGTGTCGGAGTTTGGAAACTTCAATTGGAAAGTAAGCCTATATTTAACAAATCATGACTTTGCTAAAGTTGCAGAAGCTCTACTCAAAAAATTCGAAGAAGATGTTGCCCTTCAAAGCGCAATAAATGAAATCGTCAACATCGCAATGTTCCTTGACAACTCTCTTCCCGGTGAAAACACTGTCAACACGGATATTGCAAAAAGCATAAAAGAGTTTATAGACAAAACAAAATTAGAGCAGAACACAAAAACAGCAGACCTTTCCGTATATGGCAGAGAAGGAATGGATACGCCTTGCTATGTGCTTGATACATCTAAGGTTATGCCTTTTGATTTGTTCCGTTTAGCCATACTGCCCGATGCAAAGGAAGGCGGTCTGCTTTTTACAGCTGTTGATTCATCTGAAATTGTTAAAGGAGCAGGCACCGATGAAGGGATTGACTGGGATTGGGCGCATAAAAGAGCCACTCAAGAAACCGTTGGGGATGAAACACCCAAGGAGGAATGTCATCACATGGCATTAACATATTCAGCGCCTGAAAAAAATAAGCTGGATATTGCCCTTGGAATGTATTCTAACGGTACTCCGCTTGTGAAAATAAATAGTGAATACAATGTTGAGCAAGCTGAACCCTATAAGGCTAAATGTAAAACCACAATGGCAATACCGTCGGTTACCGCAGTATCTAAGCCCGTGTTTGAAATCAACATAGCCCTTAATGAAACGGATAAATTACCAACTTTGCCTGATACTATATCCTGGCCCGCAGTATCACTAATAGATGAGGATTTGGATAATAAGGTAGATTCATCTAAAGCGCCGGATATTCTAGTGGAGCGTTTTTACGAAGCCTACCAAGGTGAAGTAGAAAATATTATAAATGCTGTCAATTTGCTTTCAGGCGAAGAATAGCTTAATGCATTAATTATCACTTAGCGCTGTTGCAATGTAAGCAGGCAAGGGGTAAGGGTGTATATCCGGCAGGGATACGAATAATCCGCTTTCCTTTTCAAGGCGAAGGGCTTCAAGCAGGCTCTCGCCTTTTTGTATGTTCACTTTAGGTAGGGGGATTATCCCCTCAAGCACACCTCCCCTTGAAACATTCGCACCTATTGCTGCCGTTTGTTCATCAAATACACAATTGCTTATACGACCTGAGCGGGTAAGCATATGTGCAATACCACCAGGCGCAAAGGTATCTATATAATTTGGCGCCTTCACTATACCTGCGCTGTAACAGTGCTTAATTATACCCTTATCGCAGAAACCTGAAATGCCGGCGGCAATACAGTTACCATGCAATTCCCCCGCAAAGCCTGATAGTGTAATATAACCACTATTCACGCCCACAAGACCGCCGGACATGTTCATTCCTTTTGCAAAACAACTGTTTGCTTCAACCCGAACCCAAGTATCATCAAAACAGCCGCTTATCATTCCCATTTGGTTTAAGCCTATAAGCCCGCCTATTCCGGATTCATACCCTACATCAGCGTATATACTGCCACCTATGGACGCACAATGCTCGGTTAGCCCTCCAACTTGCCAGCCTATAAGACAACCTGTACCACCAAAAGCATTATGGTTTGCAAGTATATTTGCTTCCTTTAGTATAATACGGCATATGTAAGCGTTCTCCACCTTTCCAAACAACCCTGCACAGCCTTCAAAATCCTGCTGCTGTTTTAAGCCTTTTATTACATGCCCCATACCATCAAAGCTGCCTGTAAAAGGAAAGCGTTCATTTCCTATAGGCGTCCAGTTTGATATGCTTGATAAGTCTATATCTGTTGCCAAAGCATAGTTGCCGCATAAATTATTGCGGATATTAAACAATTCCTGCGCTGTATATATTAATGTGGGTTCTTCAGTATTAGGCGTAGATACCAGTATATTTACATCAGCTGTGCCGCTTGAGTTTTCACATTTTCCCATAAGAAGCCGCTTAGGCGAATATTCTAGACTTTCGTCAACAGTCAGCAACCAGTTTTTGCCTTCTTTTTTAATGCTAAAGCCCTCTGCAGAATGTGTCCATGCAAATTTCTCTGTCTTTTCAAACGGCAATTTATAACCTTTTTTAATATCATTAATATCAAGCTCTATAATTTCCGGTGCTAATGGCGCAATATCAATATCAAGTGTGTGGCGTTTGTCAATGTCTAATTCAGATACCGTCAAATTTACTTCTCTGTTTCCTTTAGCTGCGCATATTATATGCTCCCTAAACGGAAAGACATTAAGCTGCGCTTGCGCATTAGCTTGGGGTACATACCAATGTGTGCCATCAGCTGTAACTACACAATCCGCATAAGGTTCCCCGCTATTAATAACCTGTAGTTTTACAGGAATAAGCATATTTTTCTCCTGTTCACGCCTATCCGCCGAAATCGGGACAGGCGACGCAGCCGGCAAGCTTGGCGTTTTCATAATCAAAGAAGCTGCCGACATACCGCCCGCAACTACAAAAAGAGCAATTGCAACAATGACGGCAATTTCCCACCTGGAAAGCGGGTTCAATATCCTGCGCAGTGCCTTTTCAAGCTTTTGCGCATTTGAGTAGCGCTTTTTTGGCTCAAGGTGTGTACATTTCTTTATTATGGCCTGTAGCTCCCTATCAGGCGCTGTTCCAAGTACATCTCCCGTGCATAAGTATGCCATAAGGCGACCAATTGAAAATATATCGCTACGCTGGTCCGTATCCCTGAAACCAAGATGTTCCGGCGAGGCATACGGGAAACTTCCCATAAGACGGGTATCTCTATCCTTATTACGGTGTTTTTCTCTTGCTATTCCAAAATCAATTAGACCCAGCTTTCCGTTTGCAGTAAGCACTATATTTTCCGGCTTTATATCCTTAAAAATTATTGGCGGCTCCTGGCTGTGCAGATAACCCATAACTTCACATAGCGATAGTACGATTTCCGCAGTACGCCTGGCGCTGAAACAGCCATCTCTATTGATAAGTTCATCAAGGGTTTCACCCTGTGCGAAGCTTCTAAGCAGGTAATCTCTGCCGCCTTCCTTAGTAAAGGCTATAGCTTTCGGTATGCTTTCATGGGATAGTTTATTGAGCAATACATGCTCTCTTTGAGCATCGTCTGCGCTATATTCATTTGTCCACTTAAGTATTGCCTTGCAGTTGCTATACTTATCCCATACGGAATAAACTCTCCTATGTTCATCGCCTGCAAGAAGAGCAATTATACTAATTCTTTCCTTAAATTCTTGTGGCAGATGAAATAATCCCCCATCAAAAACATTATTATCAATCAATATAATCAACTCCCGGTCTATATAGTTTCAGCGTACGAATACCGCTTGGCATAATTCCTTTTGCATAATCATCATTTAGCAGCCACTGTGCGTTTTCTCCTTCGATTTCTCCAAGCAGCGACAGAGCTTCCTTATCTTGCAAATTATCTGCCTCAATTAAGCTTATATCACTTATTGCGCCCCCGCCAAAGGCGCTGCCCGCACGGCTTGCACTTCCCTTTACAAAAACGCATTCGCTCATATAATAATCATCTATTGTTTGAAAAATAGCGCCGGGTGGAAACTCTCCAATAAAAACCGAACCTTTAACTTTACCTGTGTTTATACACCGCCAAACTGAAGCCTTGTTTCCATAACCGAATAAACCGCCATTCAAATGCGAAGCTGAAACATCACCTTCATTTGCGCAATAAGCCATAAAGCTGTTCATCATAGCGGCAATACCGCCAGTATCCATCATAACATTAGCAGGTAGTTTTGCTTCGATTTTTGCAGAGTTGTAAAGGTTAAGCAGCACACAATCCTGCGCATTTTGCAAAAAACCGGCTGCACAATTATTTCGGCTTTGAATAAACCCGCCTATTACTGCACAATTTTCTATAAGACAATGATTAGAGGGACCTGCGAGGGCTGCAGCTATCAGGTCACCAAAGCGCAGCATTTCGCCTTTAATTTGCGGTTCAATTATACATAGATTGCGTATTATAGCATTCTGACAATTTCCAAGCAGGTTGAATGAATTTAATTCCAGCTCCTCACCGCCATATGGGTATTTTAGCCCGGAAACCGAATAACCATTACCATCAAAGACGCCGGTAAAAGGATTTTCGGGTGTTCCTATAGGCTGCCAAGAAAAGCCGCTTAAGTCAATATCATTTATCAAACGGTAATTAGCGCTTAGATTTTCTTTTATAGCCTGAAATTCCTCAGCCGTACTGACGGAAATAAACTCCTCATAGTTCTTTGGAAGTACAGCAACCGTTGTAAACGACTTACCGTTTTCATTTTCAAGTATAATTCTAAAACAAAAGAAATTATTACTTTGAAGCTCATTTTCAAAAGAAATTTGCACCTTATTTTCTATAAGCTTTGCGGTAACTCCGGGAATTACAGGTTCCATATATACTGAATTTGCTCCCTGCACAGCAATACTTGCCACTTTTTTATTAATATCCTGTATAAAAACAAGCGGAGAAGATTTAGGAGCTATAGATATATCAACTTCAAGCTTCTTATTTTCCATGGCGCTTGCGGTAAGCTGAACCGCAGCCCTTCTATTGCCGGAGGCTATATATATCTTGTTATTCATCTGCCTATCGTATGGCAAAACAACAGCACCGCTGGATAGGCTGTACCAATGCAGCCCCCCTATGCTTACTGATATATCCTGCTCAGGCAGGCTCTCAGGCTTTTTAGTTATTAGTATATAATCGTTTTGCATGGCTGACGAACTTTCACCCGCGGCATTTACAAGCACTTGTTGATTTGTTTGTCTAAATTTAAGTACTTGGTATTTATCCCAAAGTATAGGAAGCGAAATAAACAGCAACAATATAGCGCCTATGCCTATACCTATCCATATACTGCGTGTTTTGCTGTTCATACTCTTCCCTCAATATTTACATGACTTAAATAACCTATCAAAACATAAATAGGCTGAGTTTTTTATATACTTAACATATTACATCATAATAGTCTGTATTAGAATACAACCGGGACCCCCGTGGGTTATCAGCGCAGGCGGTAATGTGAACATCTTAAATACGGACGATTCAAAATGCTCCTTAAACTGCTCAATAACTTCTGCAGCCTTTTCCTTTACTCCACCATGGGATACAGTTATTAGATATTTTTCGTCAACCCCTAGTTCTTTAAAGTGCTCAATAAGTGCTGCAACAGCTCTTTTTACCGTGCGCTTTATTGAAAACAATGTAATTCGTCTTTTGTCTGCCGTTTGCGTAAGAATAGGGACGATTTTAAGCAGCGTACCTATTTTTGCAGCCACAGGTGTGAGCCTTCCGCTACGCTTTAGAAAATTAAAATCAAGCGGAATCACAAATGAAGCAGATGTTTCTATACATTTTTGAAGCGCACTTTTTATGCTCTCTATGTCCAAACCCTGCTCGCGAAGCTTCATGGCTTTTTGTACCAAATACCACTGAGGACCTGCCAGTGTCTTAGTATCCATAACATGAATTGGCTTATCTTTCTTAAGCATATTCTTAGCACTTACCATGTTCTGATATGTGCCTGAAAGCCCATCGCCAATAGGGAGTACCAGCATTTCCTCTTTGCAACTTTTGTATACATCAAGTACCTCTGCAATGGATGCTTGGGAGGTAGTAGGCGTTTCGCCTGCCTCAATTATTTTTAACAGTTCCTCACTGCTTATGTCCTCAAAATCCTTATAGACCTTATCACCAAAAATAACGCAGGCGGGAATCATAGTAAGCCCCATATTTTCGCCTTCAGCGGGAGTATATAGCGCCGATGTATCTGCAATAATTCTCATGATACTACCTCCAACTTGCATACTTATGCGATGTATTGTGCTAGTTTATTATTTTATCGCACTATTGTCAATTTATTTGTGTTTTATATATGTATGTTTCGTATAATAAACATCATACTCGTAAAAATTCATCTACCCCACTATTCCACTTTTTACCCTAAGCACACACTCAGGTTTAGCGCCACGCAAATCTTCCATATCGGTACAGGTTATAATAGTCTGAATATCTTTCATGTATTGTATAAGCCTTACCCTTCTGTATTCGTCAAGCTCACTCAATACATCATCAAGCAATAGAATAGGCTTTTCCCCCTGTATGGATGAAAGTATGTCTATCTCAGAAAGCCTAAGCGCGAGGGTTGCGGTTCTTATCTGTCCCTGCGAAGCGAATGCCTTTATATCTATTCCACACAAATACATATCTATATCATCCCTATGGGGTCCATAAGCGGTGCTTTGTCTGCGTATATCTTCTTCTCGGCTTTGTTTAAGAAGCTCAAACAGCTCCTCTCCAGGGTTTTCGGTTTCATTAATACGGCAATTATATTCTAAGGTAAATTCCTCATCATTTTTGCCGGATATATTGTTATAATGCTCGGTAGCTAAGTGGCTTAACGCTTCAACAGCATTGCGTCTTTTTGTTACAACAGGCGTACTATATTGGCTTAACTGTTCATCCCAAACATCAAGCTGTTTGGCATTACCGCCCTTTGCCACCACCTTAAGCAGTGCATTTCGTTGTTTTAGCGCTTGTTGGTACCTCTGTAGGGCATAAAAATACGACCTGTCACACTTTGAAAGCAGCATATCAAGGTATTTTCTCCTGCCCTGCGGAGAACCCTTAACTATATCCAAATCCTCAGGTGAGAACATCACGCAGCTTACATAGCCTATCATCTCACCTATGCGGGGAACTATTTTTCCGTTTACATATATAAGCTTTTTCTGCGCTTGTTTTTGATATATCCTAACCCCTACTTCATTTATGCCAAGCTCCCTTTCAACGGTTGCGTGCACTGCACAGGTTTCGCTTTCTACGCATATCATGTCCCTATCGTTATTGGTTCTATTGCTTTTCCCAAGGCAGCATAGATGTATAGCTTCAAGCAGGTTAGTTTTACCGGCTCCATTTTCCCCAATAAGCACAGTAACGCCTTTGGGCGGGGTGAGTGAGAGCTGTCTATAATTTCTAAAATTATGCAACCTTAGCTTTTGCAGATACATCTATTTATGGTAACGCTCCTTTGATATTATTTTATATGCCCTGTAAATTTGCTCAATTAGTATCACCCGCATCAACTGGTGCGGAAATGTGAGCCTTGAAAAGGACAGCTTTATATTTGAGCGCGAAATAATATTGTTGCCAAGCCCGTTTGAACCGCCTATAACAAACACTATATTTCTTGATATATTACGCAGCGCCTGAATTTTTTCTGCAAACTCCTCGCTTGATAACTGCTCCGCCTCTATACAGAGCGCAATAACAAAATCATCAGGCGAAATATGAGATAAAAGCTTAATTCCCTCCTGCTCTTTAATTCTATCTATATCAGCTTCACTCATGTTTGTTTTTTCAGGTATATCGGGAACCTCTATAAGCTTTATTTTGTCATACCTAGACAGCCTTTTTGTATATTCATCGCAGGCAGACCTTAAATACTTTTCTTTAAGCTTGCCAACCGAAAGTATTGTTATAGGCATTTTAACTAAGTAGGCTCATAACCTGTTTAAGGTCTTTTAGCACGCCTTTAGTAAAAGGAGCAAAAGAATCATCATAGGTAATTAAATCCGGTATCATATAAGCATCCATATTTGCTGCATGTGCAGCTTTTAGACCTGCGGGAGAATCCTCAAGCACCAGACAGCTTTCAGGCTCAACAGAAAGCTTTTTTGCAAGCAGCAGATACATATCAGGCGCGGGTTTTGATTTAGCGCCGTCATCACCTGTAACTATTGCATCAAAAAGATTAAACATATCGCTAATTTTGAGGTAACGCATTATACGCTGCTTAGAGTTAGAAGAACAAAGCCCGCACAGCAGATTTTTTTCATGTACTAAGTTAATGGTTTCTAGAGCATACGGCATAAAAGGTACGCTTTCCGCAGTAGTTGTATCCATATAATAGTCGTAATCTTCTTGAAATTTATCTACATCTATATTAGGGTAGCTAAGTTGTATTATATCCATAGAGCGCTTAGCAGTTTGCCCTAGTGTGCTGAGCGACACCTCACGCGACATATCATAGCCCTGCTCCTTTGCGGCATATATATTTGCGTCAACACCTATTGGCTCAGTATTGAATATTATACCGTCCATATCAAATAGTACTGCTTTATACTTCATCTATATCTCCTAAAATTATTTTAACAACATCACATGGAGTATCTACAAAAAAATCAGGATTTTCACTTGATAGCATTTCCTTATTCTGAAAACCCCAAGTAACCGCAATGCTTACAGCTCCAAGGTTCTTGGCACACTGCATATCTGTAATAGTATCGCCTATATAGTAAACCTCATATGGCTTTTTTATATTTAATTTATTTATTTCGTTTACAAGCCCTGCGGTATCAGGTTTAGGCGCAAAGCCTTCCACCTTGCCTGCCACATGGTTTATTTGAGGTAGATAATAGCCCATAACGCTTTTAACATCAGAATCGTCTTTATTACTGTATACCAATATATGGCAATTCGCTTTTTTAAGGGCAGCAATCATATTTACTATGCCATCATAGGGTTTAGTATCTCTGCGACTATTTTTAGCATAGTCATCACGATAGAGGGTGTGAAGCTCATCAAAACACTGCATATTGTCATCCCCCAGCGCCCTTTCAGTAAGTACTTTTGAACCGTTTCCCGTAAAGAGCCTGTATTTTTGAACATCATGCGTAGGTAGTCCAAGTTTTTTAAGCGAGCGGTTCATGCTGCCGGCTATATCCGGAAGTGTGTTAAGCAAAGTTCCATCAAGATCGAATATTGCAATGCGTTCCATAATACCTCCTTATTGCTTTATTCTACCATGCTTTAAGCCTTCCTTCAATGTTGACATACGGCGCAAGCCTTATTATACTTAGCGCATATCAGATTAAGGAGGGCATATGAAAAACAAACAGATAAGCTTGTTTTCCGCCATACTCTTGATTGCAATTGTAGTTATTTTAGCAGTATCAACTGTGTTTTTGATGCAGACGGATAATATAAATAAACAATATGTATATGAAAGCGCCATAACCCCAACGCCAAGCCTTGCTCCACCGCAGCTTTACGCAAAGGCAACCGAGCCGCTACTTCGCATGGGCTCTATAAGCAATGAAGTAAAAGACTTGCAGCAGAAATTAAAGGACTTGGGCTATTATGATGGTGATATAGACGGTCAATTTGGAAGCGGCACAAAAAATGCGGTTATGCTATTTCAAAAACAGCATGAACTTACAGCGGATGGGCTGGCGGGTAAATCAACACTCAATATGTTATATAGCGAAAAAGCCCATAAAATAGTCGTAACACCTGAACCTATATTGCCTGATGTAAAAAAAGAAGAGCTTCCAATGCTTGTAAATAGAAATACACCACTAGCTGATAATTATACGCCTGATGACCTTATTACGATAAGCACACTTATTGACGAAAAGCTTGCAATTATAAAAGATGAAGGCGAAAAGGCAAGCAAGGTTGCAGTAGTAGCGCTTGGTGAAATGCTTAAAGCCGCCCACGCTGACGGGCTCACTACCTGGCAAATAAGCGAAGGCTACCGCACTATGGAAGAGCAACAGGCGCTATTCGATAAGCGCAAAGCGGAATACGAAAGCGGCGAAGAAACAGGCAATAGTATGAGCGCTGAAGAAGCTGCAAAAAACGCAGCTAAAGATGTTGCGCCACCAAACACAAGCGAACACCAAACAGGGCTTGCATTTGATATAACTGTGCCCGGAAAATCTTTCGCAGATACGGAGCAGGCAAAATGGCTTGCGAAAAACTGCTGGGAATACGGCTTTATTATACGATATCAGCTTGGTAAGGAGCATATAACCGGCTTTAACCCTGAGCCTTGGCATATAAGGTATGTAGGTAAGCAGCACAGCATATTCATGCGAGATGCCGATATTGCTCTTGAAGAATATTTACATCTGCAGCAAAACAAAACTAACTAAAGAACAATTGCCTCTTTCTTTCTATCATTTCATCTATGCGCTCAATATATCTATAGGGGTCCATCATGTTTGGTGAGCGTTTTATTAGTTTTCTGTTCTCCCATACCCTTTTTGATATACCGCCCGCTCCAAGGGCTATAACGCTGCAGGTATCTTCCATAGTATCTATATTATATAGACATGCCTTGCCTTCCTTTGCAAAGCCTATGTTTTCAAGGTTTCCGGCTTGGTTCTTCTGTCTATATAAATAATATGGGTTCATTTTATTGTTAATACAATATTCAAGGGCGCTATCTATCATACTGCTTACTATATTTCCATCGGGCAAGCTGTCTTTCCATAGATGCATAAGGCTTGCGCGCTTTATGCTTAGCGTATGTACTGTAAGGCTTTCTGGATTCATTTTGCTTGCCCAGTTAAGTGTATCCATAAACATATCAATTTTTTCTCCCGGCAAGCCGGCAATTAAATCCATATTTATATTGTTAAAACCCATATCCCTTGCAAGGTAAAAGGTCTGCTCTATTTCCTCGCTTGTGTGATTTCTACCTATCGCTTTTAGAGTTGCCAAGTGCTTTGTCTGAGGGTTTATAGATATTCTATCTATATTAAAGCTTTTTATAAGGCTTAACTTTTCTCTGTTTATGCTGTCAGGTCTTCCGGATTCAACTGTAACTTCCCTAGCGCTGCTTATAATGTTTTCAAGCTCAATAAAAATACGCTCTAGCATATTTTCACTTAGCGCAGTAGGTGTACCCCCGCCAAAATAAACGCAGCGTATATTATATTCGCTTGTTTTTAGCATATCCTTCACTGCTGATATTTCCTTAATTAAACAATCTGTATAGCGCTCCATAAGTCTTATGTCATCAGCAAGCGCGCTAAAAAAGCTGCAATACCTGCAGCGGGATAGACAGAATGGAATACCCACATATATATTTACATCTCTAGTATCAGAAGAATCATACTTCTTTTGCTCTAATATTACGGCTTTGAGTAGCTCAGTTTTTTCACTTGATACATCGTAATAGCTGCTAAGCTTAGATAGAGATTCTTCAAGAGTAATACCCTCCGCCATATATGAATATACAAGACGGGTAGGTCTTATACCTGTAAGCGCGCCCCAAGGCGGGGATATGGAAGTCGCTTCTTTTAGAGCGCTATATAAATTAAGCTTTAACTGCCTTTTATGTATGCGTTTGTTTACTATTTTGTCGGAATATATTTTTTCTTCCGAAAAAGAGCTTGTGTAATATATTCCGGAAAGGCTTATGCTAAGTTTTCTAGTACCAGAAACAATGCTTTCATCATGTGTAATTATAATATCAGCTGCACAATCTTCATTTACATGCAACGCATAGTCGCTTATAAAAAGCGAAACAACATCCCCCACATCCTTTGAATATTCCTCTGTGGGAGTGATTAAAAGTACATCCATTATATTATGGCGTTAGGTCCATGCCCTGGGTATATTTCATAGCCTTCGTATGTAAAAAGCCTTCTTAATGATTTTCGTATAAGTTCATGGCTGCCGCCGGGAAGGTCAGTCCTGCCATAATCGCCATCAAAAAGTGTATCACCTGTAAAGATTTTATCCTTGGCTAATATGCATACGCTACCCATTGTGTGTCCGGGGGTCTCCATAATGGTTATTTCAACACCCGCAAGCAGTAGCTTATCCCCTTCTTTATATAAATTTGTGGCTTCGGGGCGTGGAGTATTATCTAGCATTAGCCTTCCGGCGCTTAAGTCAAAATCATTAAGCATAGGTGCATCTTTCTCGTTTATAAAAATAGGATAATCGGAAAAGGCATATAACGCACCTGTATGGTCAAAATGCCCATGTGTTAGCAGCGTAGCGACTACTTTCCTGTCGCCTATGGCTTTTATTATTCTATCCGCTTCTGCACCGGGGTCAATAATAAATACCTCATCAAAATCAGCACTCTTTGATACTATATAACAATTTGTTTCAACAGGTCCAACTACCAGCTTTTCTATATGCATATCACACCTCAAAATAGTTTATTGCTGTCAATCAGTATAGTTACAGGTCCGTTATTTACTAGGCTTACATCCATAAAAGCCTGAAACTGTCCAAGCTTTACAAGTATACCATGTTCTTTTAGCCTATCCGCTGTTATGTTATATAATTCATCCGCAAGTTCAGGTCTTGCGGCTTTAATAAAGCTCGGGCGGTTCTGCCCCCTAGCATCTCCAAGCAGTGTAAATTGGCTAACTAATAACACTTCACCTTCCACTTGTTTAATGCTTAGGTTCATCTTCTGGTTTTCGTCCTCAAATACTCTAAGCTTTGCTATTTTATCAGCAATATACACGGCATCCTTTTCAGTGTCGCTCTGCTCTACGCCGAGCAACACCAAATAGCCTTTGCCAATTTCGCTAATTAATTCGCCCTCTACCTTTACATCCGCGCGCGATACGCGCTGCACTACGCATCTCATAATTCCTCCTAGCTAGCAGTTCTATGCGCTTCTATAACATCGGGTCGCTTACGTATTCTAAGCAGCACTTGGTTTAGCTGCTCCTTGCTTGCAACCTTAACTACCATAAGTATTATACATGTGCCATTCTTATTAAGCCGCCCTGAAACAGCAGTAACAGGGGCGCCTGCATCTGAAACATAAACTGTGATTTCCCCAAGCAGACCCGGACGGTCATAGGCGACTATCCTAAGCCTTGCGCTGAAAGCGCCTATATCTTCTTCGGCCCAAGATACATTTATCCTTCGCTCAGGCTCACAGTTGATTATATTAACACAGTCCGCCTTATGCACTGTAACGCCTCTGCCGCGGGTAATATAACCTACAATTTCATCTCCCGGCACGGGGTTACAGCAGTGCCCGAAACGTACCAACATGCCGGAACCGCCCTCAACGTATATGCCGTTTGTAGGTTTACCTTTTTGCATATACTCATGAGGCTCTGGAAGACTTGGCGTCTTTGGCGTTTCTTTAGCGGAATTGTGCTTACGTTCCTCTTCAATAAGCTGAGAAATGACATATATAGCAGTTACCACGCCATAACCCACGGCACCATATATAGATTCGAGATCTGAAAAAGAATATTTTTTCAGTATATTCTCATAATATTCGGGCTTTGTAAGTTCTCCAAGCTTTACTCCTCTGCGCTTTGCTTCATTTTCAAGCATGGTTTTCCCTTTTGAAATATTTTCATCCCTAAGCGCACGCTTAAAAAACTGCTTTATTTTTGTTCTTGCCTGCTGTGTTTTTACTATACTAAGCCAGTCCATGCTGGGACCTTTTGAGGACTTGTTTGTTATTATCTCAACCCTATCACCTGTTTGAAGAGGAGTGTCAAGCGGTACAATTTTACCATTTACCTTGGCTCCAACGCAGGTATTGCCAACTCCTGAGTGTATTCTGTACGCAAAATCTATAGGGGTTGCACCCTTTTGCATGTTTACAATATCACCCGTAGGAGTAAAAACAAATACTTCCTCGCTAAATAAATCCGTTTTAAGCCCGTCTATAAACTCCTTAGAATCCTTAGTATCGCTCTGCCAATCGAGTATCTGCCTTAACCAATAGAGCTTTTTATCGAGCGTTCTATCCTTACCACCTTCTTTGTAGTTCCAGTGCGCAGCTATTCCGTATTCGGCAACCTTATGCATATCATAGGTGCGTATCTGTACTTCAAAGGGTGTTGGTATAGTTCTGCCGCCTATAAGCGTAGTATGTAGGCTTTGGTACATGTTGTTTTTAGGTACTGAAATATAATCCTTAAAGCGCATAGGCATATGGTTCCAAAGCGTATGTACAGCGCCTAAAACAGAATAACAGTCGGGTATATTCTCAACCAACACGCGAACGGCGATTAAATCATAAATCTGATCAAAACTCCTATTTTGTAATACCATCTTGCGGTATATGCTGTATAGATGCTTAGGTCTTCCGGCTATTTCGAAGTTCTCAATGCCCATCTCTTTTAATTTGGAGGTTAGTATTTCAATTATTGTGTTTATCTGCTCTTCTCTTTCCGCCCTTCTTGCCCCAACACGTATGGCAACATTGCGGTAACCCTCAGGGTCTATAAAGCTTAGGGTAAGGTCCTCTAGCTCCTGTTTAATTGTATATACGCCAAGCCTATGGGCTATAGGCGCATATATTTCAAGCGTTTCCCGCGATATGGAGACCTGTTTATCCTCAGGTAGATAGCCGAGAGTAAGCATATTGTGAAGCCTATCCGCGAGCTTTATTACAACAACTCTTATATCCCGCCCCATGGCGAGTATCATCTTGCGGAGGGATTCAGCCTGTTGCTCTTCCCTATCCCTAAAATTAAGCCTTCCAAGCTTTGTAACGCCGTCAACAAGCATAGCTACTTCAGAGTCAAAATGCTCGGTTATAGTTTCGAGGGTTACATGTTCGCAATCCTCAACCGTATCATGGAGCAAACCCGCAACTATTGTGGGGATATCTAGCATAATTTGCGTTAATATGCTAGCAACAAACACCGGATGCGTAAAATATGGTTCTCCACTCTTACGCTTTTGACCATCATGAGCATTGGCAGCAAATTTATACGCCTTTTCAATTATGGATACATCTTCATCAGGATGTGCTTTTTGTACCCTGTCCATCATCTCCTGCAGGGTCATTTCCCTAAAAGCTGAGCGAGCCATTTTACACCTCCTTGCTAAAATAGTTGTATAGCTTGCTATCCATAGGATCGCATTTTATCATTGGTAGCATAGAAAAAGCTAAAGCATCGCCGGATAAGCTTATAAGTTTAAGCTCATCCAGAATATAAAGACAAGCTTTTTTCTTAGTATTGTTCCAAGGTAGACTATCTAGTGTACCTAGACTTTTTGCATTTACATATCCTTCTCTCAATTCCTCAATAGAAACTGATATGCTTTTAAGTAGTTCAGTTAGTTCATACGTTCTTTCAAGTACAATAACGTTTGCCTTGGGGCTGATATCCTTTATTATATCAGCCTCATGTGGATGCAGCATTCCATCACACAAATAGATAGTTCTATAAGGGCTTTTTATTCCAAAGAGCTCTGAGGAATAGAGAATGGAATTAAACAGCCTTACATCCTTTGCAGTAAAGATAATCCTGTCCATATCGGGATAGAGTTTTGACATGCGTTTTGCCGTTTCATATGTCCTACAAAAAAGCAGGGTTCCTCTTATGCCCGATATATTTGGGGCTTCCGACTTATATGGTACAGAAACCCTATTACTACTATTCGACATACATAGCACTAAATCCTGCAAAATTATTTCTTGCTGAGCGGAAATATCTTTTACAAATATATCATCGCCATTTATTATGTGTTGTACCTTGCTCTGAACAGTGGTTTTCCCCATAAACCTATTAATATCAAGGGTATATAATACATCTATATTTCCGCGGATAGTGTTTATCTTATCTCCTTTGTTAAAGGCTATTGCGTCCACCATGCCGCTATTCTGTTGCAATACTAGCTTTAAATGTTTACCGTCAACGCCTACCGCTCTTGGATGTAGAGCGTTTACATCCCTAGATAGAAATTGCGGCTCCGGATTACCAATTCCAAATGGTGCCAGCCTATACAAATTTTCAACCATATCCATGTTTGCAAGGCTTAAATCAAGCTCAAAGTCGTAGTAAGCTTGGGGAATAATATCACCTGTCGTCAGTTGTTTTTTAACCTCTTCATCAAACCGCTCAACAAATGCTTCAATATTTCCCTTATTTATGCTAAGACCCGCTGCCTTTTCATGCCCACCAAATCGGGTAAAAATATCGCTACACGCATTAAGCGCATCATATAGATTAATATCCCCCGCACTCCTTGCAGATCCAACACAATTATCACCATCTATCGAAAGCACCACTGTTGGATAATTGTAAAACTCGGCAATTTTACCGGCAACAAGTCCCAGCACGCCGCTGTTCCAGTTTTCGCCCGCTACTACTATAGAGTGATAGCTAAAGCTATCAAAGGATTTTAGCTTGTTTTTCGCTTCCGATAGTACCTTGTTTTCCTCCTGCCTACGAAGAGAGTTTAACCTGTCAAGCTCACCCGCAAGATTAAAGGCACGAGCCACGTTTTTCTCTAACAAAAGCTCAACTGCAAGCTGAGCATTTGCTAATCTACCGCTTGCGTTAAGCCTTGGCGCCATATAGTACGCCACCTGTTCACTACTTACTTCATCACCCTCTGCTATCCCGGATACGGTTTTAAGAGCTATAAGTCCTTCGCGCTTGGTCTTAGTTATTTGTTTTAATCCATGGCTTACTATTACCCTATTTTCTCCTAACAAGGGCACCATATCGGCAACTGTGGCAAGGGCGCATAAATCTATCTGCATTAATGCATAGTCCATTCCCTTAAGCGCAGTGCTCAGCTTCCAAGCAAGCGCTGCTCCGCACAGGCTTTTAAAAGGATAATCGCCTATAAGTTGAGATATTATTGCATCGGCAGCGGGAAGTTTGTTCGGCAGTGTATGATGGTCTGTAATTATAACCTGCATACCGAGTTTTTTTGCGAGGTCCACCTCTTTTACGCTAGTAATACCACAGTCAACGGATATAAGTATATCCGCCTCTTTTGAGAGCTTAGTTACAGCCTCTTCGTTTAAGCCATATCCCTCTTCAAACCTATCGGGTATGTATATTATAGCAGCTATACCCATAGCGCGAAGGGTTTCATGTAATATAACGCTTGCGCATATACCATCCACATCATAGTCGCCATATATAACTATACGCTGATTAAGCTTTCTAGCGTTATTTATTATGGAAACCGCCTTATCCATATCTTTTAACAAATAAGGGTTGTAAAGCTGATTAATATCGGGCGATAGAAAAGCGTCCGCCTCCTCACGGCTTTTGATACCCCTAGCATATAGCAGGGTACTCATCCACCTAGGCAGACCTTCGATACTATATTCTATATTTTTATTGACTATTTTAAGCATAAGAAAAGCGCGCTTAAATTAAAGCGCGCATTGTAAATCACCTAGATTGTTTCCTTGGTCTTAGTTTTGATATAGCTAGCCCCCAAAAATGGCTAGCTAAATTTTCAGCTGAATAGAATGACACCAGCGCTATTACAATTATAGGAAGAATTACGGCAATCATTCCCTTGCCTCCAAACAATAGTGCCACAAGGAAAATCAGTTCAACAACAAGTATAGAAAGGCGCAGGTTTCTACTATCTTTAACAGAGTTTACAACTATATCCTCCACAGGCATTTCTCTTCTTGAAGTGCTGCGGTACAACTGAGCTGCCTTGCTTATTACAGGCAGTGCCTGTGCCAAAGTAAATGCTATTGCGCTAACCAGAATAAACGGAATTGCATTTGCTGCAGGGATTTGAGTTATTCCAGGTAATATAAGAGAAACTATACTAATTACTGCAAAGCTCATAAGGTAGTTATGCAACACACTAGCTGAAAGCGCTAGGGCATGTACCCTATCGTACCTAACAAATCCGAACAGTAGCGCAAACACCACTCCAGCAAACATGCATAGCCAAATTTGAGAAAACTCAACCACATATTTTGCAGAACCTTCAAATGTGAAAGACATGCCGGTAAGGGCAAGTGCAATGCCTACTAAAATTATGGCTATAGAAAGTAACAAAGAAGTTTTGAATTTAGCGTTCATTACCTCACCCCCTGAGTTTTAGCGGTTATATACAGGCTGGTCTTTTCTCCAAATAGGTTGAACATGCTATTTAGCATGAGCCTAAAGCCTAATTGCACCATAATTATATTCACAAGCATACATACTGCAAATAGCTGCATGAAATGCCCGATAACACCGGTGTCCATTATTATGATTATAAGCGCAAAGAAGAACAGAGCGAGCATTATATCAAGCCCCAGCTTTCCATTTGTGGAATACGAATCCTTTAGGGACTGCTTTGCAGACCTTCCGCCCATTAAATCCTCAGACATACCTTGGAACAGCACTATAATATTGCATACTAATATTATTGTAGACAAGGTAAATGCGAGTAGTGAGCTTAGGTTAAAGCCTGCTTGTATTAGCGCAATAAAAAGCCAGCTTAAGCAAATGTTTGATGCAACAGTCCAAAGACCTGCGAGCCCCGCAAGACGATACTTAACAAGGAATGCAAGCATTACGACTGCCAAAACTCCCCATAGCGCCATAATAACTCTATTTAGAGAGTTTTCGCCAAGCAGAGGTTCGCCTTCAAGCGTTTCACCAATATTTAATTCACAGGGCAGCGCGCCTGATTTCATGAGTATAGCGTTTATATACGCATCATCGAATGTAAAACCGGGGATTGAGGCGCCGCCGTCTACTAAAGGCTCCGCTATGCTTGCCCTTACAAGCTCTACGCCATCTCTCTTAACTAGCATCATCTCATTGACAAGTTCTGTTGTTTTCTTGGAAAATATGTCTTTCCCCTCGCTATCAAGCTCAAACGCTAGGTACCAACTTGAGCCTGTCTGGTCTGCAGGCGCCACATTTGCACGGGTTATATGTTTGCCGGATAGAAAATCATCGCCATCAGGACCTGCGAAGCTAAATTCTCCCTTTGATAGTAGAAGTTCCAGCTTATCTGAACTAATGGTATCTTTTGGCAGCTTTAACAAGAAACTGTCTTCATTTTCTTCAACAGAAAAGCTTGTAAGCCCGTAGTTTGAAAGCCTGCTAGAAAGCACTCGTGCCATTTCAGCTTTCTCTTCCTCGTTTCCCTCATTTATGGTAAAGCTAATGGCATCAGTTGTTCCAAAATCCGCACCAGGTACATGGGCTGTACGCCATTCGAATTTTTCGCTAGGTGTAGGCATCCACGGAAGAAGTTTGTATAAGCCTATGCTATCAAGCTTTTGACCTTTTATGCCAAGAAAGCAGGAAACAGCAGTTAGCAGGAACAATACCACAACTGTTATAAGAGCTATATGTTTTGATTTTAAATTAATTTTCTTTAACATGTTTTTTCCTTTCAATATTTTATTTAAGTGTACGCTATTATTCAGCCGGCGCTCTCGTGCAATCGAAAGGAAGTAAATGCAGCTCTGTAATACACCTTATCACAAAGCACCACGCCATTAGCGTCTGTTAAAGCCCTGTTTGAATATAAATATTCAACATTAGGCTTAGATATGAGCGTTTTTATATCTATATCGTGCGTTTTACATGATAAATTACAAGGCTCTATAGGTTTTGAAACTATGTAAGGCACAACTTGCGCGCTGCGCACAACTATTGGCGGCTTATCACTTTCACAATATACCATAAGAGAGATAAGAAAAAACACAGCAACGCAAAGGAAGGATAACAACAAAATGCGTTTTAACAATGCTCTCCCTCCCTTACAAAAATCACGCTCATTATATCCCAGCGTTTAATTATTGTAAAGAATTGGTAGCTCAACGGTTCTACTCCCAAAGTCGTAACGGATTTTATGCCGCGAAAGCATCTTGCCATGAGTTTTGAGCGGGATAGGCTCCTTTTGCCAAGGCAAACCTGCCGCGCAGCGGCTTGGGGCTGCCGTTTTGCCTC
>JGI24707J26582_10001081_pt1 | contig 21606 bp, 17 predicted proteins | sample BioPla1DNA1_FD_26582 | JGI IMG/M metagenome (IMG submission 26582)
CCAAGTCCGCCGTTGCCAAGCGCCGCATCCTCTATTTCTTCTAAATCTCTTAAGCTAAAACCATGGCTTTTCAAAACCTCGTCTACTTCGTCAAGAATTCCTAGGCAAAGTAGATTGTTGAAAATTGTTCTTCCCATCAAGAACTCAGCAGAAAAATAACTTGCTTTCCTGCTATTTTGATGTTCATGCGTGCTTTTCGTCCAATTTTGCGAAATCTCACTCATGATCACCTGAGAAATTTCCTCGTGGATCTGCTGCGGTGTTGCATCCTTTGGTAAATCCCCTAACACCTGATCCAATTGGTTTCTTAAAGTCATCTTAACCATTTGCTCCTCCTATCGTCTACATAGCTTAGTAAGCTTTTTTATCTTATGGGCAAGCCCCGGGGAGAAATCTGATTTTAACGCTCTCCATCTCCAATTCTGCCCAACAGTTGATGGTATGTTCATCCTTGCCTTGCTGCCAAGTCCTAAGAAATCCTGCATCTGTGCAATGGCTGTATCAGCCGTACTCGACCATGCTAGGCGAATTATCGCCCATGGTAGATTTTTTTTACTTTTGACGTCAAGATAATCCATTGCAAACTTTATTTCTTCCTTAGTAGCTGATTTAACCCAGCCTGTAATTGTTTCGCTATCGTGGGTGCCTGTATATACAACGCAGTTGCTATCTTTATAATTCTGTGGTAGATATANACTATCGGCATTGGGATCGAATGCGAATTGCAACACCTTCATACCGGGGAATCCCGTCTGCTCAAGCAGTTTTTCGACTGGTTCGGTGATGAATCCTAAATCCTCTGCTATAATTTTTGTCTTGCCTAGTTTCTTTTCTACCTCATTGAACAAATCAATTCCGGGTCCGTCACGCCATTCGCCGTGTTCAGCAGTTTCGTGACTATAAGGAATTGCATAATACCCCTCGAATCCTCTGAAATGGTCTATTCTGACTACATCATATATCGTAGTAGCGAATTTAATTCGCTCAACCCACCAGGAATAATTATCTTTTTTCATTCTGTCCCAATTGTAAAGCGGATTCCCCCACAATTGACCAAGCGGAGTAAAACAATCCGGGGGACAGCCTGCAACTTCAATAGGATTTAAATCCTCATCTAATAAGTATAGTTCGGGCTCACACCAAACTTCAACGCTATCATAGGCAACGTAGATTGGTATATCGCCGACAATTTCAATGCCATTTTTGTTGGCATATTCCTTTAAACCTAGCCATTGCTCAAAAAATTTGAATTGCATAAACTTCCACATTTCAATCTCGTCTTTGAGCCTAGTCTGCGCATCTTCAAGTGCTTTTTCATCACGGCGAACAAGTTCATCGCTCCATTCTATCCACGGCCTACCGCCATTTTCAAACTTCAGTGCCATGAATAAAGCATAATCGTCAAGCCAAAATTTATTTTTATTTATAAATTCAAGATAGTCGTCCGGTATATCTTTCTTAAAATTATTCGATGCAATTTTTAAAACATTGAATATNTTATCATAAATCTTGCCGTAATTAACGTATCTTTTATTGTCGTACCAATCCAAATCTTTGTAATCACTGTCGGAAAGAAGTCCTTCTTCATTCAGTATATCTAGATCGATAAAATACGGATTCCCCGCAAAGATTGAAAATGATTGATATGGCGAATCGCCGAATCCCGTCGGTACAACGGGCAGAATCTGCCAATATTTCTGGTGGCATTCTACAAGANANTCTACAAAGTCAAAAGCCTCTTTCCCCATGGTTCCAATGCCATATGGCGATGGTAAACTTGAAATATGCAGTAAAATACCGCTTTTACGCATATACATTCTCCTTACTTAAACCGCTTAACCGAATCCCCCTTTTGTAATGTTGCCTCTAACAAAACATGGCTAGCTGGTTTATTTTTCTCTATCATATCCATTAGTAATTTTAAACTTATTGCCGCAATTTCCTTCTCCGGTTGGGAAATTGATGTTAATCGTGGTGTGTAATAACTGGCAAGTTCAATTCCGTCAAATCCGATTACTGAAACATCTTCGGGCACCTTTTTCCCTAAATCCATCAATGCCCTAATTGCTCCCATACCCATTATATCCGACATAGCGAAAATTGCAGTTATATCATTATTCTTTGTTATTAAAGCTTTTGTTGCTTCATATGCGGCGGAAATTGAGAATTTACTCTCTACATAGGCGCCGCTATCAAATTTGACATTGTGCTTCTTAAAGCTCTTTTTGCAGCCATCAAGTCTTAGCAATGCGGCATTTGCCTTATTAAATTCACCGCTAATTATACCAATATTCTTATGCCCACTATCGAAAAAGTGGTCTATCGCTTTTTCAGCACCTCCCACATCATCAACACAAACACTCGACAAATTGTCAAATTCTAACCCTTTAGCATAGGTAGTACTTAAAACGCATGGTATCTTTATACCCTCAAACCCCTGTTTAAAGAAGTTGATATTACCAGCAAGGAAGATAATTCCGATTGGCTTTTGCTCGATGCAAAGACGGTGCGCCATTTTAACTTCATTATCATCCTCATCGATATAATGCACTATCGCACTTATACCCGCCTTATCAGTCGCAACTTGTATATGTTCTATGACAGTTGAGAAGAATAGGTTGAAACTACCTTTAACGATAATTAGTATATTCTTGCTGACATTTTGCTTGAGCTGTCTTGCATTTGCATTGGGAACGTAGTTGTATTTCTTAACGATTTCATTAATCTTCTTCTTTGTTTCTTTACTTACATCCGGATGCCCATTCAAGGCTCTTGATACTGTGCTAACACCATATCCAGATAATCTTGCTATATCTTTAATAGTCACACTATCAAATCCTTTCAAAACTCNATTCTCCGGAAACGATACCGGTAACGATTCTTATAGTAGCACATCATTTATGAAAAANCAATGGCTTTTGAACAGTTTCGGCACAATGCAATAAGAATTTTATATTTATTGTGCATTTTAAACAAGTGTTAACTTTCTTCACAAATATACTATTATACACTTGAAATAAATAGATTTACGTATATAATGGGAATTGCATTTATAAATTTGGGAGGTATTTCTTATGTTCAATATAGATAATGAGATGTTAAACTTAGATTTCGGCGCTATATACGCTGGAGACTCCACTAAATTCAGATTATGGTCACCAACGTCCGATTCTATATCGTTGAGTCTTTTTGAAGATGGTAATTATGGTGATGCCTATGAAGTTCATCCTATGGAGAGGCTCGGTAATGGAATTTGGGAAGTCGATATAAACGGTAACCTTGACGGTGTTTATTACACATATTTAATCCGCAGCGGGGATTGCCTACACGAAGTGGTCGACATTAATGCTAGGGCGGTCGGCGCTAATGGAATGCGTGGCATGGTGATAAATTTAGAATCAACAAACCCAGATGGTTGGCATAAGCAAAATAAAATTAGCCTTAATCACTATACAGATGCCGTAATATATGAAGTTCACGTTAGGGATTTCTCCATTGACGATAGCGGTAATTTTAAATTTAAAGGGAAATTCCTTGCCTTTACTGAAAAGGGACGGACAAATTCGACAGGCGATTCAATTGGGCTTGATAGCTTGCTGGAACTCGGTGTTACCCACGTTCATCTGCTACCATCATATGATTTTGAGTCAATTGATGAGCTTAAACCCGAAAAACCAGATTTCAATTGGGGGTATGATCCGCAGAATTACAATGCGCCCGAGGGGTCATATTCAACTAATGCTAGATGCGGTCACATTAGAATTCGGGAGCTTAAATTGCTAATCAGTACACTGCATGAGCATGGAATTGGTGTTATTATGGATATGGTATATAATCATACTTACCGGGCAATTGACTCAAACTTCAATAAAACTGTGCCGAATTATTATTACCGATTCGACGGTGATAAATTCTCAAACGGCTCTGGTTGTGGGAACGAGATTGCAAGTGAGCGAGAAATGGTGAGAAAATTCATCGTTGATAGTGCGGTATTCTGGGCGAAAGAGTATAAGATTGATGGAATTCGATTTGATTTGATGGGTTTAATGGATATTACAACACTGCAAGATATAAGTAAATCAATCCGCAAATTCAATGCCGATTTCATCATATATGGCGAGGGGTGGACTGCTGGCGAAACTCCGCTCAAGCTAGAATCCCGTGGAATAAAAGCGAATGCTGAGAAAGTCCCCGATATAGCCTTTTTCAACGATAACTTCCGTGATGCAATTAAGGGAAGTGTTTTCGATAGCAAAGATAGGGGCTTTACTAATGGGGGCGGCAGTGCATCACACCTTATTAAATATGGAATTGCCGGTGCAGTGCCGCATCACCAACTTAAAGAATCTTGCGGCAATTCGTGGGCGATTTCGCCATCACAGTCCGTTAATTATGTTGAGGCACATGACAATTTAACCTTATGGGATAAATTCGCCGCTTCCAATGCTGATTGTAGTCATGAAGATAGAGTAAGAATGGCGAAATTATCAGCAGCGATAATATTTCTTTCGCAAGGCATTCCTTTCATTCAAGCGGGGCAGGAATTCCTACGCTCAAAAGGCGGCGACGAGAACAGCTATCAATCGAGTGATAAAATCAACAGTATTAAGTGGAATTCTAAAACAAAGTATTATGATGTTTTCAGCTACTATCGTGGATTAATAGAGTTTAGAAAAAAGCATGATGTGCTACGTTTAAGCGATAAATCCGAGGTAGAAAAGCATTTATATTTTGAAGAAAATCTACCCGATAATGTTATTGGATACACATTAATAAAGGATAATAAAAATCACATAAAAGTGTATTTTAATGGGGGGAATTCCGCCGCTAAAGTTGACCTACCCATAGGTAAGTACAATATATATATTGATGAAAGTCAAGCAGGTATAACGCCTTTACAGTCTGTTAGCGGCGAGTTGACTATCCCTAAAATTTCAGCGATCGTTATCACAAACTTTTAAGCATAAAAAATAGCAGTGGAATTCCACTGCTATTTTTATAATTCTAATTTGCTGCCTCTTTCATCTTTGTTGTTTGTCGTTGCGCCATGACTAATTTATAGTAAACATCACCATTGCGCATAAGTTCCTCATGCGGTCCCATTTCCGCTAATCTTCCCTTATCTAGCACTATCAATTTATCTGCATTACTCAATGTAGATAGCCGATGCGCTATTGCGATTGTTGTTCTACCTTTAATTAGCCTAGATAAAGCTTCCTGAATATTGCGTTCTGTTTGCGTATCAAGTGATGCTGTCGCCTCGTCAAGAATTAATATCTTCGGATCATGTAGAATCGCCCTTGCAATTGCAATTCGCTGACGCTCCCCTCCCGACAAGGAGTATCCCTTGTCACCGACTCTTGTATTATAGCCATCGGGCAATTTTACTATAAAGTCATGCGCATTAGCNATTTTCGCCGCTGATATAATCTCCTCAAAAGTAGANTCTTCTTTTGCATATCGAATATTATCGTATACGCTACCGTCGAATAAAAATGTTTCTTGCAATACGACACCGACCTGCGTTCTTAAACTATCTTGGGACAGATTCTTGATGTCGATTCCATCGATTAGAATTCGCCCTTGAGTGCAATCGTATAGGCGCAGAATTAGGTTAATCATTGTGCTCTTTCCCACACCGGAATGTCCAACAATTCCGATCATTTCACCTTGTTTTATTTGACAGGAAATGCCCTTGAGCACGGGATTATATACTTTATAGCCAAAATAAACATCGTCAAATGTGATGTCGCCTTTTATATCAATATCAAGCGCATTCTCACTATCGGCAACATCTGTATCTTCATCAAGAATTTCAAATACACGGCTCACGCTCACCGTTGTGTCAGCAAGAATCTTAGGCAACTCTATTAACCACCCAAGGGGGCCGTAAATCATTGACACATATGTAGTGTATTGAACAAGTTGTCCTAATGTTAACGTCTGATCTAATACCATAGAACCACCAATTAGAAGAACGAGATAGCTACCTATTGACATGATATATCGTGAAAAAGGCATCGTTAATAGCCAGACAATATCGGCATTTCTAATGCTTTTTGCCCAATTCATTGATGCCTCTTCATGTTGGTCTATAGCATATTTTTCCGTTCCGTATGATTTTACAACTCGTATACCATTAAGCGTATCATGTAATACTGTTGAATGCCGTGTGCTCATTCTCCAAACACGTCCATACCTAATGCTCATTACATTGTATAGTTTAACATTGAAGAATATCACTATCGGTATTGGTGCTAGAACGAACAGCGCCAATTTCGGATTCATCACAAGAATTAATATTGATAGCATTACAACTGAAAAAAGTCTGACTATCAATTCTTTACCGTTCTGTGATATGAATTCCTGCAATTTCATCGCATCGTTAGATACACGTCTTATCAGTCCACCAGTTGTGCGTTTAGATACTGATGACATCGATAATTTCTGCACCTTAGCGAATACTTCTTGCCTTAGGTCTTTACCGATGGAAAGAGCCATTTTGAAGCTTGCTTTCATATTTACCACTTCGAAAATCCATGCTAGTAAAATGATGCCAACTAATACTCCGCTGATAATTAGGAATGATGGTAGATCTTTATTCTTTGGAATTACAAAATCATCAATAATTGTCCTTTGTAATCGTGGTTGAATAATCCAAATTACTTCCGTTAGAATGGTGCACAACAATGCAAGTGCAAATAGCCCTTTATATGGCTTCGCCCTTTTTATTAATTTAAGAAATACTTCCGATTTCTTAGCGCAGAATGGGCACACAGTTTCGCTATCAAGTGGCAATCCGCATTTAGAACAGCTAGGCTCACTTTGGTCTTCGTCAGCGTAAAGTTCTCCTGTCCTCTTGTAAAATTCTAGAATTTTACATAATTCTGCATATCGAATAAAGTATGTCTGCGTAAAGGCACAAAGGAATTTGCGCTCCTCCCCTTTTCTCCCGACTAGCATACTACATCCAATAAGCTGTTCGCATATGTATTCATCGAAATAATCAAGTGAATATTTCTCGATAATCTTATCATCTAGATAGATTCTAATTTCACTGTCTGCAATTACACAATGCCCATTCACCTTTTTCGTTCTAGTATTCAAGTCATATGGTATGGAGAAAGTTGCATTTTCTTCACCTTTCGGTGTAGATAGTTTTAAATTCAAGGTTTCACCCCTTAGTTTTGTTCTGTAAAAATCTTCTCTAGCTATACAAACATATCAATATTGTTCTTGCTTTTCTTATCAAGCGATCTAATGTCTGAGCAAATATATTTGTTTCCATCAGCATCAACTATGTATAATTCTGTCGGACTAATTAACTTGAAATTTGAATACCAATCCCTGATACATAGTGTTTTTTTGCCAGCATTCGTATCGACTTTCACAAAGATATATCCACGCATATTATCCCTAATCGAATAAATCCGTGTTATCTCAGGCATGTAATACTTGAAATTTAAGAAGTTACTTGCAATTTCTAATTGCTCGCCTTGCAACTCGTTAATATCTTTAATTACACCAATTTCATGGAATTGTTCTTCATTATCCTCATACGAAACGCTTATGTATTCGGTCTTTGTTAAGAATGGCAATAGCCTAGTTAAATTCACCTTAGAATATACTTGCTCCCCGTAATCAAGTGTTAGGAATCCGCTGCCCTCAATGCTGAAATTCAACTCGTCTGGTTCAAGAATGTTTAGCTTATCAAGTTCAAAAACTTCATTTTCTATATTTATATCCAAGATATCATCCTCCCTGTTAAATTAATTGGCGCCAATGAATTTAAGTGAATCAGCTTGCAATTTGTGTAATTCATAATACTTGCCCTTTGCTTTAATTAACTCATCGTGATTGCCAATCTCTTTTAGTTCGCCATTTTCAATTACACATAACATATCTGCATCACGCAAGGTAGACAATCTATGTGCGATTGAAATAATCGTTCGTCCTTCCTTTAAGCTATCAATTGCAATTTGTATTTTTCTTTCTGTTCTTGTATCCATTGAGGCTGTCGCCTCATCAAGAATTAGAATGTTCGGCTTTTGAATAATGGCACGTGCGATAGAGATTCTCTGCCTTTCACCGCCGGAAAGCGACATTGCTCCTTCACCAATTTTAGTATCATATCCATCGGGAAGTTTTGTGATGAATTCGTGCGCATTAGCCGATTTTGCCGCTTCTATAACTTCTTCCATCGGTGCATCAGGACGAGCATAGCGAATATTATCAGCCACCGTTCCAATAAAAAGGTATGTTTCTTGCGAAACGATACCGATATTCCTACGCAAATCTTCGGTAGCAATTTCCTTGATATTCACACCGTCTATTATTATTTCACCACCCGTCACATCATAGAGTCTAGCAATAAGGTTAATTATCGTTGATTTTCCAGCTCCAGTTTTACCGACAATACCGAACATCTGTCCTGCATTAACCTTTAATGAAACATCTTTGATAATCGGTCTTCCCGCCTCATATTCAAAATGAACATTTTTAAGTTCAATATTGCCGTTCATATCTTTTATCCTGACTGGATTTTCACTTTCACGAACTGTCGGCTCACCGTCAAGAATTTCAAACATTCTGGATGCGGCATCGGCGCATCTTGCCCATCTGTCACCTATCCAAGTGAAGAAGTGAATTGGCTCATTGGCTAGATCCGTATATGCAATTAAGGCAGTTAACGCACCGAAAGCAAGGTTGCCCTTAACAACCATCCATGCACCCATACAATAAACTATTATATTTATTACCCTGCTAATATTCGATATTAGCGGAATGAATTTTGCATTATTGTTATTGATTTGATAATCCATACCGTAAAGTTCAGTATTCTTATCGCCGAACCGCTTAATCTCCTTATCCTCTTTGGCGAATGCCTTTACCACTCTTTGTCCATTCATAGCATCGGATAAAATTCCATTGCTTGCACGAAGCATTCTATCATATCTATGATAGAGCTTACGTTGCCCTTTAAAGAAGCGACTTATAATTACACGCAACATAATAAGTGTTAATATTATTCCTAGAGATAAAGTGGGACTCAGGTAGAACATTACAACAACAATACCAAGTAGCTTAACAATGTTCATTAAACCGTATGGTACAATATCAGTAAAGAACCAGAACACATTCTGGCTATCCCTATCTACCCTAGTCATTAGAGTGCCCGTCTGCTTAGATGTAAAGAAAGATAGCGATAATCGTTGCATTGATGAGAAAATCTTGCACCTTAACGAATGCATTACTTTAGGTGTAATAATCGACATTATGATGCCCGATATAATATGAAGTACCATCCCAGCGAAGCTAACCGATGCCATGATGATAACTATCATTGCTATCCTACCATAGAATCTGCCGCCATCAGTCAATACGTCATCATATAATAATTTAGTACCGAAATAGGGCGATATAATTGAGAATGCGCCGCTTAGCAATATACTAACTGCCATGCCAAACAATGCAAATTTAAATTCGCTAAACATTCCTAACAGCCTAAAGAATACGGATCTTCTATCAACGCATTTAGGGCATTGAGGGCGATTAGGGTCCGGATAAGGTTCCCCGCAAGTATCGCAATAACTTTTTACATCATCAAGCAGGGTATCGTCAATTTCTTCGTCATTTTTAGTAAGTATCACACGGGCACAAAATTTTTCGAACTTTTCAGCATAGCCAACGGATAAACGTGCAATGGGGAATTCCTCCCCCGATTTGTCTTTAATCATTAAACGGGCGGTATACTGCCCCCTGTCAAGATAGATTTTATCAATTGTATGCAACTCAATGCATTCATAGCCTTCGAATTTAAAGCTTGATAGATGCCGTTTCCTCGTTCTGCGATCGGGCTTTTCATAAACTTCATATCCGCTAATTAGGTGTAAGGATTCGCTATCAAAAGTTACATATGTATCATAATAATGACCTTCACCATCTAAATCCGCTCTAACACAATAGAGTAGCTCATCAGTGCAAACACCACGCTTAGTTAATTCCCCCATGACGGGTGCGGGCAAAATATCAAAGTATTTCAATCTTTTTACTCCCTTGTTAAAAATTNAAATCAATGTTTAAAGTGCGACAAAAAGCACCCCTNATTATAATAAATAGTCAGAGGTGCTGTGTAATCTTCGTAAAATAATACCATAATTATCCTAATANGATGTGGACAAAGCAACTCTACTAAAATTCTCTCTATTAATTGTCAATTTGCCCACCTCCTTTTTGCATTTAATTTAGTATAACCTCAAATATTACATATGTCAACCCTAAAGTTAAGATTAGGGACCAAACTTTAATAAAACTTCATAAGCGGTTTTTTAATAGTATTATAGTCACATTTCTACAAAATAAAACAAGTGTTCTGCCTTCATTTGCAGAACACTTGTTTTATGTCACCGTTGACAGTTATACAGTTATTGCAACACGATTAGTTGCAGCCTTGATTACCCTTGTTTCCAGTTGGGTTATTACGTTTGTTGCGATTATTTTGTTGATTTTGCTTATTCTGATTATTTTGTTGATTTTGTTGGTTTTGATTATTCTGATTGTTCTGATTATTTTGTTGGTTTTGGTTGTTCCTATTCCTCTTATCCATGCTATCACCTCCTTAGTGATAGCTTTTGCATGATAACCTTATTTATACATATCCTAATATAAATTAATCATGGATAAGAGTATGTAAAACTCTTTAATTTTTGCATTTATACATGTCTTTTTGATATAACCGGGACAGATCCGATTATAAATGCAACCACTGCTGTAATTAAAATTTCCGGTATCATATAAGTTGCATTGTAGAATAAAGAATAGAATGCGGCAAGTCCCGTTCCGGAAAGACTATTCATCACCGTTTCTCCAAATCCTTTGATGCTATCTTGGCTGAAGAACCATTCAGCATAGGATCCAAAGAAGATGAATCCCGAAACAAAGTGAGCTACAAATCTAAGTGATAATGCGACTATCGAGCCTAGACAAAGAGATACGCTCCCGTTTTTGAATTTTTTTGCGAAAACTCCGCCGAATCCTAGGACGGTATATGCTATAATATAATCGATTAGGATTATTAACACTGCCTTTATAAGTCCATATCCTTCATCCGGCATGAAAAATGCCTTCACTGTTGAAAATCCAGTAACCATATTTAGCAGACCGAATACAAACCCAGAAAAAAGCCCCCATTTCGTACCATAACGGTATGCAATTAATACGATAGGAAGCATGCTAACGACTGTTACACTCCCACCGAATGGCAATGCGAATAGCCTAATCACCGATAGGATTGTCCCAATGGCGAGCATTACCCCTGTTTCAACTAGTCGACGTGTTTTTACATTTTGCATATTTATTCTCCTTATTAATTTGTCGGCGTTTATTAAGACTATCGTTTATATAATATCAGTATTAAGATAGCAAAAAAACGCCGCTTATACCAAGCGGCGTGAAAATGCTTTAGCATTATTCCCTACGCTGGCATTATCCAGATCAGGTTTAGGGTCGGAATCTCATTTAATTCCCTCTCAGCCTGTAAAAAACAAGCTCCCCATTAAATTGTACGGATATATTATACCATAATAAGAACTATAAAGCAAGCAAATTAAGCATGTTATATTATTCTTCGACAAAACCGGTTAATTCGATTATCTCCTTGCTTTTCTCATCCGGCAATGTTGAAACTGATTTTAATCGTCTTTGAATTTGTCTTGTTCTAACTCCTACAAGCTTGTCAAGCTCTTTATTAGCTTGATCGATTCGTTGCTGCGTTGCGGCAATGACATCNCCGAATTTGTCGAATTCAGTTTTGACAGCACCGAGAACTTCCCACACTTCACTAGATCGCTTCTGAATTGCAAGCGTCTTAAAGCCCATTTGCAAGCTATTAAGTAATGCCGCCATAGTTGTCGGGCCTGCAATGCTAATTTTATAATTATTCTGCAATGTTTCCACCAGTCCCATACGCACGACTTCAGAATACAATCCTTCAAAAGGTAGGAACATTATCGCAAAATCCGTTGTGTTCGGCGGATCAATATACTTACTACTAATATCTTTTGCAAATTGCTTTATTCTAGTATCAAGCTCCTTTTGGCGCATTTCGATAGTGGCACTGTCGCCCTCCTCATATGCATCTATTAGATTTGAATAGCAATCGGCGGGGAATTTCGCATCTATTGGTAGGTAAATGCTTTTGCCATCATCCGCAGGTAACAGAACCGCATATTCTACGAAACTCTGCGCTCCCTTTTTTGTTGCAACATTCTGCTCATATTGCTCCGGTGCTAAGATTTGCTCAAGTATTGCACCAAGCTGAATTTCACCCAAGACTCCCCTTGTTTTTACATTGGAAAGGACTTTCTTAAGATCGCCGACACCGGATGCAATATTCTGCATTTCACCTAGACCTTTATGTACTTGCTCTAATCGCTCACTAACATTAGCGAACGATTGGTTGAGCTTTTCGTCAAGTGTTTTCTGCAACTTTTCGTCAACGGTGATGCGCATTTGTTCAAGCTTCGCATTATTATCTTCCTGAATTGAAGATAGGCTACGCTGCATCGTTGTGCGAATATTATCAAGTTTCTGCTCACTCTGCACTGAAAAATCGCCTATTCTTTTATCGAGCTTCCCCATCATGTCACTGACGGTAGTATGCAATGTCTGCTGCTGCACTTGTTGCGAATCTGCTGCACTCTTTTGCGTTGCTACCATCATTTCACCAAGACTTTTTACAGAGCTCTGGACTGTTTCGCCGATTTCTTTCCTTGAGTCCCTCTCACCCTGTTGAATGTCACGGCGCATTTGCTCAAGCTGTGTAGAAAGCTTCGCTACCGTGTCCTGCATTCCATTATCTTTATTTCTCATTAGTAATATCAGTAAAATTATAGTGACAATGAATGTCGCTATTGCAAATATGACACTTATTACTTCCATCTAATTCTCCTTATTTCTTGATTATTAAAGCAGCTACAATCGCTACTACAACAACCGCTATAACTATTATAGGTAAAATGGCTACATAATTAAACATACAAAATCCCCTTTATATATGTGGTGGGTTCTTATCCCATTTCTATAGCGATCTCCATCATCTGGGTAAAAGTTTTCTCCCTGTCTTCGGGGGTTGTTGCTAAACCACGCAGCGGACAATCTGAAATTGTGAGTATACATAGGGCATTCTTGCCCGCACGAGCAGCATTCATATATAGGGCCGCAGCCTCCATCTCAACCGCTAGGACGCCCATCTTAGTCCAATCGGCAAGGCTATCTGCATCATCATAGAACAAATCGCTAGATAGAATATTCCCCACTCTGACGGGAATATCCTTTTTATTTGCAATTTCAACAGCTTGAGAAAGCAAATTATAACTTGCAATTGGTGCATAAGTGCCGGGTAAATTATATTGAGATGCATAGTTAGAATTAGTACAGGCACCTTGACCGATGATTATATCACGCAAATTAATATCATCAACAATCGCCCCGGCAGACCCAATTCTAATAATATTATCTACATCATAGTAATTGTAAAGTTCATAGGAATATATGCCGATTGAGGGCATTCCCATGCCGCTCCCCTGAACGGAAATCTTCCTACCCTTATATTCCCCTGTGAATCCTAGCATATTTCGAATAGTATTGTAGCATTTCACATTATCAAGATAATTTTCGGCTATAAACTTAGCACGCAGCGGATCGCCCGGCATTAAGACGGTTTTGGCAATTTCACCAGCCCCAGCAGCATTATGTGTGGTGGGTATATTCATTTAAATTCCTCCCATATGTCTTTACAGTATTTGCTTATTATTATACATCAAAAATAATAGAATGTCCATAAGGTTTTATTTAAAGACTAGAAATCGTCGTGCAAAAATAAGCTTATAAGTATGCAAAAACAAGGAGCGATTAACCGCCCCTTGTCCTAATCGTAGATAGTATGACTATCGATTAATAGTTGATTGTCCTAATCTCGAAATAAGCTTTTGGATGTTCACATACTGGGCACATATCCGGTGCTTCTGTACCGAAATGGATATGACCGCAATTTGAGCAGATCCATGCTTGCTCGGTGTCACGCTTGAATACCTTGTCCTTCTTAATATTATCAAGAAGTTTTAGATATCTTTCTTCGTGCTCTTTTTCAATTTTAGCTACCTTTGAGAATAGAGTTGCAATCTTTTTAAATCCTTCTTCTTCGGCAACTTTAGCGAATTCAGCGTACATCTCTGTCCACTCATAATTCTCGCCTGCAGCTGCATCAACAAGGTTAGACATTGTATCTTTAATCTCTCCACCTTGAAGTAACTTAAACCAAATCTTTGCGTGCTCTTTCTCGTTGCGTGCTGTTTCATCAAAGAAATTCGCTATTTGAACATAACCATCTTTCTTAGCTTTTGAAGCGTAGAAAGTGTATTTTGTTCTAGCTTGCGATTCACCCGAAAAAGCGGTTAGTAGATTTGCTTCTGTTTTTGATCCTTTTAATTCCATTATTTTTTTCCTCCCTTAATATTTTGCTTTGGTAATATGATTTTTATACTACACTACTCTAGTATGACTTAAAAAATGATATTTGTCAAGTGCTAGACGAATATAATTCCAGTTTTTAGTATTTACCTTTATTCTGAATATATTCATCAATTGCTTTTGCTCCCTTTTTTCCTGCGCCCATTGCAAGAATTACAGTCGCAGCGCCTGTAACAGTATCCCCACCTGCGAATACTCCTTCTCTAGTGGTTGCCGTGTTCTCATCGGCAACGATACATCCCCGTTCATTAACTTCAAGCCCATCTGTCGTCATTCGAATTAGCGGATTCGGTGATGTGCCTATCGCTATAATGACAGTATCAACATCAATCAAATGTTCTGTGCCCTCCATTTTAATTGGGCGCCTTCTGCCACTTTCATCCGCTTCGCCCAATTGCATTTTAACACATTCAAGGGCGGTGACACGTTTCTCTTCATTGCCAATTATCCTAACAGGATTCGTAAGTGTTAGGAATTCTATGCCCTCATCTTTGGCATGATGAATTTCTTCCTGACGTGCTGGCATTTCTTCTTCGGAGCGGCGGTATACTATATATACCTTGTCCGCACCTAAACGTTTCGCACTTCTGGCTGCGTCCATAGCTACATTTCCGCCGCCGATTACGGCAACAGCATCGCTATCACGTATCGGTGTATCATAATCGTTTTTATATGCTTTCATTAAATTAACACGTGTTAAGTATTCGTTCGCTGAATAGACGCCGACAAGCGCCTCCCCCTCTATGCCCATGAATGAAGGTAGACCTGCACCTGAGCCAATGAAAATGGCTTCATACCCTTCTTGAAAAAGCTCATCTATGCTAAATATTCTGCCAATTACCATATTAGTTTCAATTTTGACTCCCATTGCTTCAAGTGTCTCAATTTCCTTTTTGACAATTTCTTTAGGTAGGCGGAATTCCGGTATTCCATAAACTAGCACGCCGCCCGCCATATGGAATGCTTCAAAAATCACTACTTCATACCCAAGCTTTGCTAAATCGCCTGCGCATGATAGCCCGGCTGGTCCAGCACCAATTATAGCAACTTTATGCCCATTCGATTGGGGTTTATCCGGCTTTTTATTTACATTCTTCATGTAATAATCGGCAACGAATCTCTCAAGCCTACCAATGCCGACGCTCTCGCCTTTTATGCCTCTAACGCATCTTGCCTCGCATTGTCTTTCTTGAGGGCATACCCGCCCGCATACCGCCGGGAGGGAATTCGTTTCCTTGATAATTTCGTACGCTTTTTCAAATTCGCCATTTGCAACTTTCTCGATGAATTTGGGGATTTGCACCATTACGGGACAACCGGCAACGCAAGGTTTATGCTTGCAATTTAGGCAACGCCTTGCTTCCTCGATAGCCATTTCTGCTGTATATCCAAGGGATACCTCATCGAAGTTAGTATTCCTGATTAATGGGTCAAGTTCGGGCATCGGGACTTTAATGGGTGACTTGTTATACATCTTTTCCCACACCTCCGTCTAAACGGCAAGTGTGCGCCTTTCTCTCACTTTCTCTATAAGTAGAGTTGCGAAGCATTAATTCCTCAAAGTCCACTTGATGTCCATCAAAATCCGGACCATCAACACAAGCAAATTTTATCTTACCGCCAACGGTAACACGGCAACCACCGCACATACCTGTACCATCTATCATGATTGGATTAAGGCTAACAATTGTCTTAATTTCGTATTCTTTTGTCATATCCGCAACGCTGCGCATCATGGGGACGGGACCAATTGCAATTACTAAATCATAGTCTTTCCCCGCCTTTATTAATGCATTGAGCTTATCAGTTACGAATCCTTTTTCCCCATAGCTGCCATCATCGGTAGTTATGTAGAGATTGTCGCTAACTTTCTGCATCCTATCTTCTATGATGACGAAATCTTTGTCCTTAAAGCCTGCAATAATGTCGACTTCAACACCTGCATTATATAATGCCTTTGCTTGCGGATATGCAATTGCACAACCTACTCCGCCACCGATTACCGCTACTTTCTTCGGATTTCCGACCTTTGTTGGCATCCCAAGAGGGCCGACTAAATCAAGTACATTGTCGCCTACTTCAAGCATGGAAAGCATCTTTGTTGTTTTACCAATTGCTTGAACGATAATGCTAATTGTGCCTGTTTCTATATCAAAATCTGCTATAGTTAGGGGGATCCTCTCCCCGTGTTCATTCACCCTAATAATCACGAATTGCCCTGGCTCGGCTTTTCTAGCTATTAAAGGTGCGTCAATTTCTAATAATGTTATCACTTTGCTTAGTTGTTCTTTTTTTCTAATCTTAAACATTTGCTGCCCTTTCTGATATTCTTTTCTACACTGATTCTATTCCAATCTTCTTGCTGTTATCTATTTTTCTAGCATTGAGTATTGCTATTGTTAAAATGTAGAATAGTATGATTAATCCTATCGTAATAAGCACATTCAATACTAATTCTAATTTATTTGCCCTCGTACTTAAATCCGCAAAGCCGGTGAAATAATGTTGCAATGCGAATGGGTTGTATTTATTTATCTTAAATAATGATAGTATCGTCGGTATAATTGCTGTGCCAATATATATTAGAGCGGCACTGATTCCAGCCTTCCCAGTCGAAATTCCTACAAAAAGCATTAGAGCTACTAAGAATACCATATATAGCGATGCAGATACCACATATCTAACTACTACTGATATTTCAAGAGATTCGCCGAATAGGAGTTTGCATAGGAAATACGATAATATCGATATTACAGCGGTTGATATAAATGTAAATACTGGATATACGATAAATTTAGCGGTGACATAATCGGTTGTTTTTAATCCGCTACATTTAGGTAATATTATACTTCTTTTCTTTTGCTCGCCGCCAGCAGTACCCATCATGCATAAGAGAAGAACTAAAATAGCATTCCCCGTAATGCCTGAAATTGCACTAATATAGGCGAAATCCATTGTAATCATGCCTTGAACTTCCGCTAATGAATCATCTTCATATATGCTAATATCTCCCTCTCCAACATCGGATTGCATTATCGATTCCTCATCGGGTAAATTATCAAGGATAAGTTCTGACGCTTTTAACATTAATGGCGATAGCATAGCTAATGCGATCATGGCGATAAGTACGCCATACATTCTAAATGTCTTTGCAAAGTAAATAATTTCTTTCTTTATTCCAGCCTTAGTTTGCATTGTTTCCCACCGCCTTTAAATAAATATCTTCCAATGTTACTCTGTTTACATAATATCCTGCTAGATTTATATCGTTCTCTTTGAGATAATTTTGTAGTTTAACGCCGTCCTGCTCAATATCGTTGACCTGTATTTCATACGATCCATTGGCAGCAGGAGTAACATTACCAAAGTCAATTTCCATAATCTTATTGTGAATCTGCTCATTACCTGCTAAAGGTGAAATTACAATGCTATTGTTAGAATGATTTGATAACATCGTCGCTAAATCTTCCTGCTCGATTAACACGCCGCCATGTAAGATGCCGACGGTATCGGCAACTCTCTCAACATCTGATAGAATATGGGTCGACAGAATTACAGTCTTACCTATGCTCTTTAAGTAGAGAATAATTTTTATAACTTCCGCCCTGCCCTGTGGATCTAGTGCGCTTGTTGGCTCATCAAGAATGATAATGTCCGGATCCATATATATTGCCGCCGCAAGCCCAAGCCTTTGGTTCATGCCCCTAGAATATCCTTTTATCTTTCTATTCGCCGCATCTGTTAGATTAACAAGTTTAAGTAGTTCCTCGTTGCGTGCTTTAATATCGCCGGGATATTCACAACAAGCACCAATGTATTCAAGATATTGGTGTGCGTTCATATAGGTGAACAGTGTTGGGCTTTCAGGAAGATAGCCAATTCTATATTCATTCCCACCATTTAGCGTAATTAGACCTGTATCTTTCTTGATAATATTGCAAAGTATATTCATCGTTGTCGTCTTGCCAGAACCGTTTTCACCAATGAATCCATATACATCGCCCTTTTTTACATGCATATCAAGCCCATTTAAAACACGGTGCAACTTGTATGACTTATAGAGCTTCTCAATCCTAACCATTTCTGTCTATCTCCTTTATCGTTTAAATTAAGAATTCATTCCTGATTTAAGAATCCAGTAAATTTATTATATCATACCTTTAATTTTCTTGAAAGTCCTTTATATGAAAAATTATAATTCATATTGAACTTCACCATTTACTATTGTCATTTTTACCTTTGCATCAAGAATTTCCCTTGATTCGCAAGTGAGAATATCGGTATCAAGAATGACTAAGTCCGCCTTCTTCCCTACTGTGATATTGCCGCATTCGTCGTCCCTAAACATTGCATATGCAGCGCCGTGAGTGAAGCTATCTACAATTTGTGCAACTGATGCACATTCAGAAGAATCAAGTCTGTAGCTAATATCCCCGATTTCACCATCGAAATTGCTCATTCTTGTCACACCTGTATAAATCCCTCTCATAGGATTGTTTATCGGGGTAACGGGGCAATCGCTTGAAGATGCGACTACAACGCCATTATCAAAAAGTGACTTGCACGGATATTCCTGTGCCGCCCTCTCCTCACCTAGGAATTCGACTTCTAGCGGTAGATAATAGAGGTTCTCTTTAAAATGCCAATATGGTTGAATCACTGCAACAATATCAAGGGGTGCCAACCTTTTAATATCATTTTTATCTACAATATGAAAGTGCGTAATAACATGGCGGTTATCATTTCCCTCACTTATAATACTACCAGTATTCCTGTAACTTTTCGCATACTGGACCGCCCTGATCGCCTGATCAACTGCCGCATCGCCAGTAGCATGCATATGCATTTGAAAACCCGCTTTATCAAATGCCCTTACAACGCTGAATAGTTCGTCATCTTCCCATAATTTAGTGCCATAATATAAATCGCCTTTACCTGCCGATTCCTCATATGGTTGCTTTAGACATGCGGTTCTCCCCTCGACGACACCGTCAAGAAAGCACTTTATAGTGTTAACTCTGAACCATTCCCCACTATATTTACTTCTAATCTGTTTTGCATATTCGACAGCATTTTCTATATCGACAGGCGGCGAAATATTTATGACGCCATTTACCCGTAAACGAAGTTCGTCACTGTCGGCAAGCTCCTGCAATGCCTCATATGCAACTTCATCATCTATTGAGCCGAAAAACATATTCTGCACACCCGCAATGCCGTAGCTGTGCATCTGCTTTTGGAATTCGATTACTGCTTGCTTATACTGCTCTTTTGTAGGTGGATTTTCTTCAAGTAGGACTTTCGCCGCATTTTGCGCATCCTCTCTCAACGTGCCGGATGGTTCGCCATTATCATATCGCTCAATGAGTCCGCCATCACCATCGGGAGTGTCACGTGTAATGCCGGCTAAATCAAGCGCTTTTTGATTGCACCATACTGAATGCACATCAATGGAAGTTAAAACTATCGGTATATCGGATGCGATTTCATCAAGCATTTCTTTTGTTGGTCCTATATTTGTACCATCTTCATTAGCGAAAACGGAATTCTCCCATCCTTGCCCTGTAATGATTTTCACATCGGGATTTTGCAAATAAAAGTCTTTTATAATTTTAAGGTATCCTTCAACCGTTTTCTCCTCGAATAGATATACGGAGAATAACTTTTCTATCCATGTGCCCGGCATATGAAGATGAGCATCCATGAACGCTGGTAATACAATAGCTAATGATAGGTCGAATACCTGAGTGCCCTCACCATTATAGGTGAGGGCAACTTCATTTGCACCAATATATGATATTTTATCGTCAGTAATAGCAATTGCTTCAGCAATATTCCCGTCCTCGTTATTGTGGAGATCGGTATACACTTTGCCGTTAATTAGAATAATATCAGCTTTCATGATTCCCTCCAGACAAGCATTCGCTTTTAATCGTGAATTGTAGAAACCATTATATGAATGCTATTTTGGTTTTATGCTAATTCTTGATTAGATTCCATAGTTCTTCATAATAGGTGACAGCTTCGCCAACGTCTTCATACATAGTTGCTTTATCTATGATTTCCTGTGGTACATTGACAGCCGGATTATCCGTGTATTCCTCCCCAAGTAGTGGCAATGCCGCAGCATTCGGATTGGTGTATGGATAATCGTTTGTTATCATTGCGGAAATCTCAGGCCTTAGGCAGAAATCAATGAATAATTCTGCTTCCCTTTTATTCTTAGCTCCATTGGTTATGATGAATGCATCAATGCAATATAGGGAATGATCTGGAAAGACGGCAACTATCGACGGATTTTCCCTCGCTGCTAATGCAATTTCAGCATTCCATGTATAGCCGACTTTAACTTCGCCCGTTACAAAAAGGCTTTTCGGATTATCGGAATCGTATTTTCTAATATTTTTTGATAAATCCTTTATCCAGTCAAGTGTGCCCATGATTTCGTCTTTATCCCTTGAATTCGGATCTTTACCTTGAGATATTAGAGCAATGCCGATAATTTCACGTGGGTCATCTGGTACAACGATCGAATCTGCCAAATCTGTATCAAGCAAGTCGTCAAAGGTGGTAATTTCCTTATCATATTTATCTTTATTAACCCCAATTGCAGTCCAGCTAACCATGTATGGAATTGATAATTTGTTCTCCTTATCATAATCAAGTCCGATATATCTGCTATCAAGATTATCAAAGTTAGTTATATTTTCTTTGTCAATTTCTTGAATTAGCCCCTGCTCCTTGAAGGGCGGCACCATGTAGTGAGTCGCTACCGATAGATCGTACTGTGATGTACCACCGGCAAGTAATTTTGTCAACAATTCCTCATTCGATGAAAAAGTATCGACATTGACAGTAATGCCGTATTCCTTTTTGAATGCTTCCATAACGGAATTTGGCATATATTCGGTCCAATTATAGAAATTAAGCTCCGTTGAATATCCATCCTCCGTTGTTTTCGCTCCACCGCATCCAACTAATGCGATAGTTAAAGATAACGCTACCCCAATAGCAGAAAATCTAAAAGCTTTTTTCATTTGTTCTCCTCCAATTTATTTATATATTTGTAGTGATAGT
>JGI24707J26582_10001086_pt1 | contig 21571 bp, 17 predicted proteins | sample BioPla1DNA1_FD_26582 | JGI IMG/M metagenome (IMG submission 26582)
AAATGGCAAACAATATACAAAGTAGTTATGCCTGCCGCACTTTCGGGAATTACCGCATCCATTATGCTCGGCATGGGTCGTGCAATAGGCGAAACCATGACCGTAATGATGGTTACAGGAAATATGGCAATAATCCCCGGGTTTCCTGAAGGAATAATTCAGCCTGTCAGAACTATGACGGCAACGATTGCTCTTGAAATGGGAGAAGTGCCGCAAGGAAGTGACCACTACCACGCATTATTTGCAGTAGGTATCGTATTGTTTATTTTGACTTTTTTAATAAACATGGTTGCAGACTATGTGAAAAGAAGATTCAGATTAATGGATCAATGATGATAAATTTGAGATGATTATATGAAAAATGTCACTACAGCAGCAGACAGGAATCAAAAAATAGCATTTTTCTTCTTGAGAGTTTCTATTCTGTTGGTTCTTTTGTTTATTGTCGTTATACTCGGTTATATTTTCATAAACGGATATAGTGCTCTTTCACTTGAATTTATATTTGAAAGTCCTAAAAACAGAATGACTGAAGGCGGTGTGTTCCCTGCTATTATTGGTTCATTTTATTTGATAGTAGGCGCAATGCTTTTTTCAATTCCTACCGGAGTTCTTACAGCAATTTATTTGACTGAATATTCAAGGCCCGGCAAATTGAAATGGTTAATTGAAATGGCTATAAGTAACCTTGCCGGAACACCTTCTGTCGTTTTCGGTCTTTTCGGTCTTGCACTTTTCGTTAAGTACTTAAATTTCGGCCCGTCACTTATTGCTTCCGCTTTAACTTTGGGATTGCTTGTTTTGCCGGTTGTTATTCGATCAACTCAAGAAGCATTGGAAGTTGTTCCTAAAGAATTGAAAGACGGCTCACTTGCATTAGGTGTTACAAAAGTAGAAACTATAATAAGAGTTGTTCTTCCGATAGCAGCTCCCGGTATTATGACGGGAATTATCCTCGGAATAGGTCGTGTTGCAGGTGAAACCGCACCGATATTGTTAACCGGTGTGGCATATTTCCACCCCGTACTTCCGGACAGCCCCCTTTCACAATTTATGGCACTTCCGTACCATTTGTACGTTTTGGCAACATCAGGAACCAATATGGAAAAGTTGGAACCGATACAATACGGAACGGCTCTCGTTCTTTTGATTCTCGTTTTGTCTCTTAATTTAATAGCTATATTTATAAGACAAAGACAAAGAAAGAAAATGAAAATCGGAGCATAATACGTAAATAATTACAAATAATGCGATTAATATAAAAATGTTTAAAAATAAATTAAAAAATAAAAATAAATAAATAAAAATATATAGATCACTATAATCGATTTAAATTCAAGGAGCTCTGTCTTTTAATGACTAATATAGATGTTAAGAACTTAAATTTGTGGTACGGTTCCAACCAAGCACTATATGATATTGAAATGTTAATTCCTCATAAAAGTGTAACTGCTTTAATTGGTCCTTCCGGATGCGGTAAATCCACATTTTTGCGTTGCATTAACAGAATGAACGATACTATTCCAAACTGTAGAGTTGAAGGTTCCATAACGATCAATGATACGGATATTTATGACAAATCTGTAAATGTTGCTCAACTGAGGAAAAAGGTCGGAATGGTTTTTCAAAAGGCAAACCCGTTTCCGATGTCTATATATGACAATATTGCATATGGTCCAAAAATTCACGGTGTTCCTAAAAGTCAATTGCCGGGAATTGTTGAAGATTCTTTAAGGGCAAGTGCTCTTTGGGATGAAGTAGAAGACCGTTTAAAAACAAATGCAATGAGTTTAAGCGGCGGTCAGCAACAAAGACTTTGTATAGCAAGAACATTGGCCGTAAAACCTGACATTATTTTGTTCGATGAACCTTGTAGTGCTTTGGATCCGATTTCTACAAACCAAATAGAAAAACTTATAATGGAACTTAAAAAAGATTATACTATCGTAGTTGTAACTCACAATATGCAACAAGCGGTAAGAATTTCAGACATGACGGCGTTTTTCTACTTAGGGAAAATGTTAGAGTTCGGACCGACAGAAAAAATCTTTAAGAACCCGGATAATAAAGAAACTTTAGATTACGTTAGCGGAAGATTCGGCTAATCGGCTAACCCTATACGTTTTACTTGTCTATAATAAATACAATATCTCTATCTTCAACAATATGTTAAATTACATTTTTTTTTCATTTCACTCACATTTATATATGTTTAACATATTGTTGTAAAACATTCTATTTTTAAAATTAAACATGCTTTTCACGTTCAGCATGTTTTTTTTCCATATAAAACCGGCATGTTTTTTATATGAAAAACGTAAAATATATTTATGCTTGCGCTCTTTATCCTACCCAAAGCGGTTTGGTATATTTCGCATAATATATATCTATTTTATATATTTACATTCATATATTTATTTTTATATATTTATTGTATATATGTGCATATAAATATGTTTATTTATTTATTTATTTTATATAAAGACGTGATTTTTTTTAAAAAGTGAGTGGTTCTGTGATTAAAAAATATTATAGTGATTTGAAGCGGGAATTTAGAGAATACGATCGGGCAAAACTTTCGAAAGATCTTATGGCAGGCGTTACTGTTGCTGCAGTTGCTTTGCCTTTGGCTCTTGCTTTCGGAGTCAGTTCCGGCGCCGATGCGGCGGCGGGTCTTATTACAGCAATTATTGCCGGTATTGTAATCGGTTTGTTGTCCGGTTCATCTTATCAAATTTCAGGTCCTACCGGGGCAATGTCCGTTATATTGGTTACAATTGCTGCAAGATTTGGTTTACAGGGTGTTTTTTTAGCTACTCTTCTGGCAGGAATTTTGTTGGTTATAGCGGGTATATTTAAAGTCGGAAGGGTTGTTTCAGTAATACCTACTTCTGTTATAACCGGTTTTACTTCCGGTATAGCCGTGATTATTGCTTTGGGTCAAATAGATAATTTCTTTGGGACTGTTTCCGTTGGCGAAACTGCCATTCAAAAATTGCTTTCATATTTTACTATCGGTTTTGCACCTTCTGTTTTAACGATTTTGACAGGACTTATTGTTATTTTTATAATGATTCTTTGGCCCAAAAGGTGGCAACAGGTTTTTCCTTCTTCGCTTGCTGCTATTTTAATCGTTACCCTTTTAAACAGTTTTATATTTAAATGGGATATTCCTTTGGTCGGAACTATTCCGAGTACTCTTTTGCCTGAAAACAGATTGTTTTTGGGCGATATCGACATTTCAACTCTTACAGGTGTGATTACTCCTGCATTTTCAATTGCGGCTTTGTGTATGGTTGAATCTCTTTTGTGCGGGGTTTCTGCAGGAAGAATGAAGGGCGAGCATATGGATGCCGACAGAGAGTTGGTTGCACAAGGTATAGGAAATATTATTATTCCGTTTTTCGGAGGAATTCCGGCAACAGCCGCTATCGCAAGAACGAGCGTTGCGGTAAAAGCGGGTCAGCAGACGAGACTTACTTCAATATTCCATTCATTAGGGCTTTTGCTTTCTATGTTTCTGCTTGCCCCTTTTATGTCTCAAATACCTATGGCCGCTTTAGCGGGAGTTCTTATGGTTACGGCATGGAGAATGAACGAATGGGTCACAATAAAATACTTATTCAAAAGCGGAATGAAGGTTGCCTGTCTTGAATTCCTTATTACTTTGGTTGCTACGATTGTATTCGACCTGACGATTGCCATATTGGTCGGTATAGCCTTCTGTTCGCTTATGTTTACGATAAAAGTTTCCGGAACAGCCGAAGTTACGATTAGTAAAATTGATCCAGAAAGACTTAAAAGAGACAATATGCAGTTTCACGACTCATATGAAAGAGTGCGTGTAGCATACATTGTAGGTTCGTTATTTTTCGGAAGTGCGGGAAGTGTCAGAGAACGCTTGGATTACGCTTTAAAAGATGCCGATGTTCTTATTCTTTCCATGAGAGGTGTATCTGCAATAGATTTTACCGGAACGCATACGCTACTGGAATTTTGTAAAAACGCCAAAAAGAAAAATATAAAATTATATTTTACAGGAGTTCAGCATCAAGTATCCGATTACTTGGAAAAAGGAGGCGTAATCTCTTATATGGGCAAAGATGCCTTTTTATGGAGTACAACAGACGCCTTGGCTAAAATATCGGAGCAGAGCGGGTTCGTAACCGAACAGGCAGGTTCGTAAACGGACGGAACGGTTTGTAACCGAACATACCGTTCATAAATAAACGGACGGAACGGTTTGTAAACAAACGGACTGTATTATAATCCTGAGAATTTGAAGTGTTTTAAACACTTCAAATTTGAAACGAACAAAATTCGACATATCGTCTTATTATATATATGTTGTGTATTTTTTTTTGATAATTTTATTCTTTTTTTCAATATTTTTTAACACTTTTTTGATTTTTCCGGTTTCTTATTACTTTATTTACTGTTCGTGTTATTTTTCGGTTGTTTTCTTGTTAATTTCATCTTTTCCTGTTTTTTTAGTACCAAAAGCTTTTTATAACCCGAAGTTGAGAGTTAACTAGCTTCAAAGCGGCTTCAAATAATATGGTTTAATAATTGAAGTTTTTTAAATTACGTTTTGAAGTTTTCTGTACAAATTATTGATTTTAAAGACAGAATAAAAACGATTTTTTCATATTGTAAAAAAATCAAAAGTAATGGAAAAGGAGTTTTACTTAATTTGCAATATGACTACATTTTTCAGGTGATTGAATGAGTAAAATAGTAGAGATAAAACCAACAACAAGACATGAAGGTCACACAAACCTTAATCTTTTGGTTGACGACGATGGTATTGTCGAACAAGGATATTACCAAAGTGTAACGCCTGTGCGCGGATTCGAACGTTTCCTCATTGGAAAAGCAGCCGAATTCGCACCTATTGCAGTATCAAGATTTTGCGGTGTATGTCCGACAGCTCACTCTGTTTCTTCAGTAGAAGCAATTGAAGATGCATGTAATATTACACCGACAGAAGACGGTTTGATTTTAAGAGAACTTACAAGTCTCGGAAACAGAATGCACTCACACCCTATCCATCAATTTTTAATTTCATCGGATTATATTCCGGCAAATGATATGGGTGAAGCCGTTAAAAGAATTCAGGAAATGAGAAAAATCGGTCAGTTCTTCGTAGATACAATAGGAGGAGAAGCAATTCACCCGCCGAACGTAGTTATTGGAGGAATGGCCAAAAACATAACAAAAGAAGCAAGAAACAAACTTGCAGCCAGAGCAGTTGAATATAAAAAGTTGGCAGAAGTACATGTAGATTATATGGTCGGTTTGTACGACAAAGGGAAATTCGCAGACGGAACACCTATTCCGGAAAATCTGGGATACCACGACTTCCCCTTGCTTGCAACACACCCGACTTACGGTGACAGAACCCAGTTGAATATGGCGGATGTTACTGAAACTTCACCTTACGATGAATATCCCAAAGAATATGCAAAAGGAGCCTGTACTTTAATTCCGAAAGTCAAAGGATCTTTAATGGAAGTAGGTCCGCGTGCCAGAATGACACGTTTTTCAGGATTTAATGAAAGAGGAACGATTGCAAACCACAAAGCACGTGCATTGGAAATCATTGTAACAATTGATCGCGTTTTGGAACTTTTGGAAATTTTGAACCTTAACGGTAAACCGCGTTCCGAAGAACCGATTGTAGGCGACGGAGAAAAAGTCGGAGTAGGTATGAACGAATCTCCAAGAGGTCACAATACACACTCTGTAGTTATTGATCCGAAAGGTAAAATAAAATATTACAATTCAATCGTTGCAACGACTTGGAATATACCTGTAATCGGACACGCAACTGTAGGAAATCACTACAAATTTGCGGAACACGTAGTTAGAGGATACGATCCTTGTGTATCCTGTGCAACGCACATGATTGTAAAGGATGAAGAAAGTAACGTTGTAAGTGAGAAGTACTTCAGGTAAATCTAATAATATCATTTTTATAAACATTATTTTAATAAATGGCATTTTAATAAATTGTAGGGAAATTATGGCGGATTATTTAGATAAAGAAATATTAATTTTGGGTTGCGGAAATATTTTGTTAGGAGATGACGGGTTCGGTCCGGCCGTTGTGGCTGAAATGAATAAAATTAAAGAAAGCGAACCGAAACTCAGGTCTGAAGGCATTGACATAATCGATGCAGGAACTGCCGCATCTTACTTTATAATTTCTCTTATTGACGAGACTTCCGCAGTTAAAAAAATTATTATTGCCGATATTATCGACTACGGATTAAAACCGGGAACACTTAAAAGATTGACAGTTGAAGACTTGCCGAATATTTCAAAATATCACATGGACGCACACGATATGCCGCTTGCCGGAATGCTTCGTGACGTTTATGACAATTTCGGTGTTGAAGTCGTTGTAATAGGCTGTCAGTTTGAAAATATGCCTGCTCCCGATATTTGTGTCGAGTTGTCGGACGTTGTAAAAAAGTCAATTAATCCTGCAATTGAAATGATATTGGATGAACTTTAAACCTGTTTAATTTTTAGTACTGTTACAAGTAAGTTTGGAAAATTTGGTTAGGTGATAATGTGGTAAGAGTAGCACATGTACATTTGAGCGCATGTACGGGATGTTTAATCTCGCTTGCGGACTCATATGAAAAATTGCCCGAAATTTTAGAGGCAATCGATTTAGTATACAGCATAACACTTGCTGATGAAAAAACAGTAGTTACTGAAACGGATGAAAAAATTTCTATCGAAAGAGTATATCCCGATAATGTCGATATTGCTCTTGTTGAAGGAAGTGTATGTATCGATGATGAACATTCAATGGCTCTTTTAAAAGAAGTTCGTGAAAAATCAAATATCGTTGTTGCTTTCGGATCTTGTGCCGCAACAGGCGGAATTAACAGTTTCAGCCGCGGTGGACAAGACCCGCAACCGACACACACGGCTTTCTTGCCGATCGGTAAAGTTATAAAAGTAGACTTTGCTTTGCCCGGTTGTGCTCCTGCAATTGAAGGAATTCTTAATTTCATATTTGCAGCACTCGAAGGCGACACAGACTATATGTTGCCGTATGCCGTATTTGCGGAAGAGTTCATGGATACAAACGGACTTGATTTGGCAAGACGTGTAATCAGCCAAAGCTTGTGCATGGGCTGCGGAACTTGTGCGGCCGCATGTCAAACAAGAGCGATTAAAATGTACGACGGAAAACCGAATTTCGATATGGATCTTTGTATAAACTGCGGAATTTGCACATTCCAATGTCCAAGAATATCGGTTTCATCAACTGTTTTCAATATTGAATGAGGGTGGAAATTATGTCAAAATCGCTTGGTAATTATATGGAAATCATAACAGCAAGAGCAACAGATGCAGATGTAAGAAGCAGATCTCAGGACGGAGGAATTGTATCTGCCGCTTTTATTTACGGAATTGAAAACGGAATTTTGGACGGAAGTATTGTTGCGTCCGCGCCCGATAAACACAACCCTTCTCCTGTTGTTGCAATAACAAAAGAAGATATTTTAAAAGCAAGAGGAACTAAATATTCCATAAGCCCGAACGTTGCATTATTAAAAAGTGCGGTAAGAGAACACGGTCTTGAAAAAGTCGGATTTGTCGGAACACCATGCCAATTGGTTGCGCTTAGAAAAGCAATTAAATACCCGTTGGGATTCCGTCACGTAGGCGATAAAGTCGGTCTTATTATCGGAATTTTCTGCATGGAAAACTTCAACTATCAGTCAATGAAAATTTTGATTGAAGAATACGCAAACGTTTCAATGGACGACGTTTTAAAAACAGATATAGGAAAAGGAAAACTTTGGGTCTATAAAAAAGACGGAAGCGAACCGATTACCGTTCCGCTCAAAGAAACGCACATATTTGAGCAAAAATCATGCCACGTTTGTACCGATTACACATCGGAATTGGCAGATTTCTCAACCGGTTCAGTAGGATCTCCTGACGGCTGGAGCACAGTTATTATAAGAACCAAAAGAGGAAAAGAATTCATTGACAAAATGATTGCCGACGGAAAACTTGAAACCCAACCGGCCGACCTGGAAGGAAAAGGCGGTATTCCGTTACTTGAAAAATTGTCAAACGGCAAAAAAGAGAAAAGCTTGGATACAATTAGAATCCGTGAAGAAAACGGACTTCCCGTTCCGAAACTTCTCTAACCGAAAAGAAATAAAAAGCTAAAGCTTTTTAGTTTTTTAAGTTTTAAGCTTTTTAATTATAATATTTAAAGGCGATTTTCGCCTTTAAATATATTTTTTATAAAAAACGATTAAAAAACAAAAGCTTAAAAAACAAAAGCTTAAAAAACAAAAGCTTAAAAAACAAAAGCTTAAAAAACAAAAGCTTAAAAAACAAAAGCTTAAAAAACAAAAGCTTAAAAAACGGAAAATGTTCTGTAAAAAGTTTTTAGTAAAAAGATGTTTTTAGACTAAAAATTTTATTAAAAATACGAGTATGAAATCGTGTAAAAGATTTACCGCCCACAATAATTCAGGTTTATTTTCAACTTTCCACAAAAAGCCGTAAATTATTGTAGGAATTCCGATTAACAAAATACAATTAATCAAATTATAATTAAAGTATTGCAAATTAAGAAGCGCAAATACGGCGGCCGAAATTCCCCACGAAATCCAATATCTGTTTTTATTCAAATCTGAATATTTTGTATCTTTATATGTTAAAATGAATACGGTCAATTTAACGGCAACCGCACCCGCCAAAACCCAAAAAAGAGCAATTAATCCGAGTACGAAATTCAACGGGTCGCTGTATGCGATTTGTTCCAAATATCCCGGACTGTAATTATCTTTTGAAATATATTTTATAATTATAAAAATCAAAACAGTTAAAACAACTATAATTAATGTAAATTTTAAAACTGTTAAAATGTCTTTTTTAACTTTCTTTAGTTTTATGCTTTCAAACTTGTCTAATTTATAAATAACAGTCAAAAATGTAAAAGGAGCTAAAAACCACACAAGAGTTCCTTGTATAAATAAGTTAATGTAAGAATTCAAAAATTCCGGATTAAAATACCCGAATATTTGTGCAAACAATGATAGAATGACAAATATTATAGGCGGATATAAATAATTATATTTTTTTTGAAATGGTTTCATGAATACAACTGTCCGATATTTTATTATTAAATTTAAGTAATTAAAAAATTAATTTAAAAGTAATAAAGTTTATTCGTCTAAAAAATTGTCAATAAAAGAATTAATTTTTATTGCCAATGTTTTATTTCAGTCATAAATTTTCAAAAATCTATATAAATTCTTGAATATCTTGCTCCTTCGTTCGGCGGGTCATAAGGTCCATAATCCCATGGTCCAAAATCAGATCCACCTTCTCCTAGTGTAACAGCTGCTCCTGAACCTTCTAACAGTATATACGCTACATATTCATGCCCCGCTTGTAACATAACACTTTTTCCGGAATTAAATGTTCTTTTTACTTGCTTAACACCTAAAGCACTTACTGTCTCATCATATATCTCTTCTGTATATGCTGTTCCTGTAGTTAGGTCTTTTACAACTAAGGTTATTTTAGTGTTACCTGTTCCACCCCCCAGAGCTTCAGTAGTACCATTGTATGATCCAACCATTCTAATGTTTGCTGTTTGAGATCCCTGGCCAATTATATGAAATTTTTGACCTACATATGCCCATGCACTACAGCCACCAACACCTGGGTATGTAAAAGCAAATGTTTGGACCGTATTATTATATGTGGTTGCTGAAGAGTTCACTACTTTTTTAGAGATTCCCCACTTACTTGTTCCACTATTTCTATAATCCGCCGCATTAAATGAAGTATTTNCACCCAGATATACAGGTTGTGAGGCACATGGTGCTATTTCATAAGATTCTTCTGTCATTCTATGACTGTTTTCAATATCTTTTCTCGTTTCTTTTTCAATCGCAAGTCTTAAAGTCTCTGCAATTTTTGCTCTTTCCCATATTGACATATTTTCTGCATTAACGCTCATAATATCAAAATCTAATTTTAATTCTGACAAACAGCGTCCTTCTGTCTCGTCTGTGTTTTGTTCAGCAGTACTTACCATTATAGTTGAACTAAACACTAGAGTCAAAATAACCAGTATGGGAATTAACTTACTTGGTATTTTTTTTCATTACTTTTCTCCTTTATTAGTTAATATCAGTCATCTTATGATGATATGATGACTGCAATTAATACGATATTCACTGTTGTATATAAACATATTGTATTTTTTTCATAAATATTTTTATTTTTTATCATTTTTTGTTAAAATTTGTTTCAAGCCACAGCGGAAGCTTTCCTGAATCTGTAGGTCCGACCAAAACTTTTACATTTAACAATATTTCAAGTTCTCCTTGGATTCTTGCGGCAAGCCCCGGGATAATTATTGTTTTGTATTTTGTTTTTGAAATGTCGAAGTTTGCATTTTCAAATTCTTTTTTAACAGTTTCAGCCGTAAGTTGTCCGCCGGCGGCGGCCGCTTCAACTCCGAGTCCGCCTGTGTTTACCGCAATTAAGTAACAATCGATGTTTTGTGAAGAAAGGTCGCTTTCTACTGTGTGAAATGTGAGTGCGAAATTCGTAGTAAATAAAACGGGTGACTCGTCATCAGGATTTCCTACTTCGTACAAACCGGGAGTAACTGAAGCCGGAACTCTCGGGTCCGTATACATAGTGTCGGCTAAATGAATAAGCGGCAATATCTCATGAGGATAAGAGTAATTCAAAATCAATAAATCGGCATAACGAACAGTCATGACAGACGAGAGTACCGTTTCAAACATAGAATTCTTAATATCGTTTTCGTCAGGTAACAAAAATTCAGGAATTTCCGAAAATAATTTTTCAGAATCGTTTGTTTGTTTTAAATTGTTTTTTTGTTCTGTTTGATTTGTTTGCTTTATTTGTTCTGTTTTATTTGTTTGTTTTGAATTATTTATTTTTCCGAAAAATACGGTCGGATAATTTATATTTGTATCGCCGTTAATTCCTGAAATTCTAAGTGATACGTAATTTTGAAATGTATTTTTAAATCCTTCTTTTGTATTTTCAAATCCGGGGTCAAGTACTATATCGGAAATCCCGTTAAACTCAAAAGTAACAGCAAGCGATTGCAACAAATCAAGATCTCCGTTTCCGCAAACTGTAACAGGGACTTCAAATTCAAGTGCGAGAGCTGCCATTTCTCTCCAATTTTCTGTATTTGCACCGTAAATTAGCGGTTTTTTGCAGCCTACAATTTCCAAGGCTTTTCTTATTGCTTTTGGATTGTAAGAATACAAAACAAGAGGCAGATCTCTTTTGCTTTTTTCAAGGGTTTCGTTTACTATTTTTGTTGCTTTTTCAAATGTATCCGGGTCGTTTGATTCACAAAATATGGAAATCATTTCTATTTTCATCGTTTTTCCGATGTAAAACTTTTCAAAAGATACGATTTCTTCAACTTTTTTTTCCATATCTTCTTTCGACATCAAATCGGAAATCGAAATTGCAATCGGCGTTTTATTATAAAACGTTTTGTTGTGTCTGAACAATACGTCGTCTCCGCCTATTGTTACTTGGTTTTCTCCTACCCCTATTAAAACTTCTATGATTGCGGGTGCTAACAATTTTTCAAGTGCTTTATACGATTTTTCGGTTGGATCAATTTCTACGAGTTTATCTTTTATGCTTTTTAACGAAATTGTACGATTAATAAGCTGAAGCGCAAGAGACATTCGCGTATGGTCGAAAAGTTCTTCGGAATTTTCAGGCAGATACGGATAAATATCGAGAGGACTTGTCGCTTTCATTTCATTTTCCTCCTAATGCTTTCGTAATCGATTTTAAAAGTGCCACAGCAGTCGGATGCATCATCATGAATAAGTCGTTTCCTGCTTGAGCAAGTGTTAATCCCGTTACCGCTTCCCATAACGGTCCTCTGTATTCTCTCATTCCCCAATCGGAATCTTGTGGGTTTGGGGATTCTTTCATCCAGGCTTCGCGTGCGCCCCATGCGTTTGTGGTTCCGGAAGAAAGCGGAAATGCAAGTTCGAGGTCGCCTGATAGTCCGGAAAGTCTGATTCTCTCCATATTCGAATACGCATAGTCAAGACCGTATCCAAGAGCGGCCGTTGTCGGATCCATTACTAAAGAATCAGGATTTAAATTGCACAAACGTATCAGTTTTCTGTTCAATTCCTTTTGTGAATTTATATCCATTTGAGTCCAAGAAAGAACGGCGTGACCGTATTTGACAGCCGCTTTTCCGATTCTTTGAAAATCCATATTCAAATTCGCAGACGCCAAAAGAACCCTTTCTCCTTCCGCCGCTTCCGCCGCTTTTTCCAAAACTTCAGGGTCTTTTTCTGGATTTCCAGACCCGCCAATTATAATCGGAACATCTACCGCCTGCAAAACGTTTTCAACCGTTTTTGAAGCCTCTCTTGCAGACGTATCTTTTATTGAAGGATCTGTTGAAATCAAATGAAGCGTAACCATATCTGCATTATACTCTTTTACGGCCTTTTTTGCCCACTCCGCCGGATCTTCCAAAACGTCCTCGTATCTTTCACGAACGGCTCTTGCAAGACTTATCGGCATATCAAAAACGTCAAGAGATACATAATTTCCGTTAAACGAAACATCGCCCGGGAAATATGAAACATTTTTTTCTCCGCCAAGCACAATTTTATTTTTTCTTGTCCCGCCATCCGCTTTCGTAGCCCCCAATACGACTTCTTGGATTTTGTTTTGATATTTTATTTCCTGTCTTTTATATACTTGCGGTATAAGTTCGTTAACTTTCAAAACGCCGCATGTTTTTTTACGTTTGTCGGGGTAAATAAAATCTATTAAATCGGAATCCGGAACATAGCCTAAAGAAATTGCAATTTCAGCGAATTTTCGAGCGGCTTCATACGTTTCTTTTCCTAAAAATTCAACCGCTTTAGGATATTTGTCACTTGATATATCGTTTTTATCAAAAACGACATCCCCAAATATAATTTCGTCAGTAATTTCCGACCCCGACTCCGATAACAACTTCTCGATATATTCAAGCGTAATCTGTTTTTTCATATACCGCTCCTCTTTTTCGTTTCTTTATGGATTTTTCATTCATTTTTTTTAATTCATCTCTTTTTTTCATTTTCATTTCATCTTTTTTCATTTTTCTTTTTTTCTCTTTTTTCTCATTTTTTTATTTTTTATCATTTTTTTATTTTTTATCATTTTTTTATTGTAATTTTCACATTCGGAATTTTTATTTTTCTAATATTTTGTTTTTTGCTTTCATTTTCATAATTTTCGATAATCGGAATACTTAAAAATTCTATTTTCATTTTTTTCATATTTTCCGGTTTTTCCGTATAGATTTCTTTAATTTCCCTTTCATCAAATTTGTAATATTTTTTTAATTCATATATATCTGCAACATCGTTTTCTGTAGGGATTGTTTTTATGATTTCCGCAATTTCCCGATTTTCCGTTTTATCGATTACTTTTTCTTTAAGTTTTGATGAAATCCAAACGACGTTTCTCCATCCTCCTTCTTTTTTAAAGAAGTTCGGGGAATACAAATAAGGCTCACCGATTCCCATAAATCCCGGAATTTGTATTCCGCCTGAAACTGAAGCTTTTAAATTTTCAAACGTAAGTCCGTTTACTGTCGGAAAATCAGTTTGTCTGTCAATTATTCCGAATCCGTTTAATTCCGGTATTGCAAATGCAATAATATTTACCGAAGCACCTGTCGTGTGCGGATTTTCATAAAGCGAATAAAGGGAAAGCTTTTTAATTTTGCCTTTCGTTTCTGTTTTCATAGTTTCATTGATTCCGCTATATTCCCCCGATTTTTCATTTAGAATTTCTCCTTTTTCAAACCCTGAAATCGAACCGAAAGGGTCAACAGTTTCAAACGCCTGTGCTTCCTGCCAATGAATCGTTCCGCAAACGGACGGCCGATCCGGCGTAATAATACATACATGTTCCGGCGTTGCGTTTTGGCACATTTTACACAAATAAAATTTTGAAACGTTTTCATCACGAAGCATTTTTGCGGCTTTATCTCTTTTTTCATATATCCGCTTTACAATTTCCAATTCTTTATTTACTGAAATTTGGTCGGTTATTATTTCCGTGTATACGAAATCGACGTATTGGTAATCTCTTAAAATCAGTTTACTTAAGCAATATCCGATTTTTTCAAAAGAAAGTCCGTTTTCAACTTCCGCCTTTCTAATCTTTATTACTATTTCGTCTCGCAAATTTTCATGCGATACTCCTTTTATTTCCGAAATTAAATCCCCGATTTTTTTCTCTATAATACTTTCGATATTTTGCAAAACATCATCGGAAAATCCTGGAATTTTTAAATAAATACGAATTCCTATTCCGGCTTTAATAAATTGTTCGTTTTCAGATTTTACAAAATCGGTAATTTCAGGTCCGGTTACTCGAATCTTTATTCGATTATTTGAAAAATCAAATTCCAAAAAATCTCCTTTGCACGATACACATTGAAATGCAGGATACGGCTCCCCAAATCGTATGAATATATCACTGTTGCGTATATATTCCCCGCAATATTCTGAAGAAGTATCACAATCCATATGAATCACCGTAAGCTTAAATTACAATCATATTAATTTATATTTTGAGTTTCTTAATTCTTAATTTATATTTTGACTTTCCGAATGATTTATAATTTTTCAGTTTTTCAATCCGAACATTTTTAAAACTGTATTGCATATAGTATACAATTTATGAGAAAATATTTTTAAAAAACCGGAAAACTGAAGTACGTTATTTAAGGAACCCATATAATATAAATCTAATATACAAATATAATCAAATAAATACTGATAATATAATACAATATAAATACAATATAATTTAATATAATTTTTATTTTTACTTTATTACTTTAAATTACTTTATTACTTTATTACTTTATTACTTTATTACTTTCATTCAGCATATAAAAGGGTTAATATTTATGACCGAGTTAACTGATAAGAAAAAGCTTATAGAACTTAAAAAATTATCCGCCGATTTGGATCCGATTATAAATGTCGGGAAAAGCGGTATTACAGAAAGTTTAATTGAAGAGCTTAAAAAACAAATTAAAGAGAAAAAACTTGTTAAGGTGCGCATTTTGAAAAATGCGGAAGAATCGGACGACATTAAAGAAGCGGCTGCGTTGTTGGCTGAGCGGACCGATTCCGTTATTGTAGATATCAGAGGCAGAACTGTTTCTTTTTACAGAAAATAAATACAAAATAAAATTACGGTGTTTGTAATGCTTGAAGATGAATATAATATATCTTATTTTGATGAAAACGGCTATATTAAAAAAACATGCTCGGAGTGCGGAAATATATTTCTGACGAAAGACCCCGACAGAACTACGTGCGGCGATGCGCCGTGTGATCCTTACACATTTATCGGAAGTCCCAAATTCGACCGGGAATTCACAGTTCCGGAAATGCGTTCTTACTATTTGGATTTCTTTGAACAAAGAGGCCACACCCCGGTACATAGATATCCGGTTGCAGCAAGATGGCGCGACGATATATATTTGACAATTGCGTCCATTGCTGATTTTCAGCCTTATGTGACATCCGGAAGAGTAGCACCTCCTGCAAATCCTCTTACGATTTCGCAGCCTTGTATTCGTTTAAACGATTTGGATTCCGTCGGACGAACCGGTCGCCATTTGACGACTTTTGAAATGATGGCACACCATGTGTTTAATAATTCCAAACGGGAATACTATTGGAAAGACGAAACTGTTCGTTTGTGTGACGAGCTTTTAAAAAGTCTCGGTGTTGATGAGAAGGATGTAACTTATATTCAAAACCCTTGGGCCGGTGGCGGAAATGCCGGCGCTTCCGTTGAAGTTATGGTCGGCGGACTCGAACTTGCAACACTCGTTTTCATGAATTTAAAAGAGACTAAAACAGGCTCCGTTAACGTAAACGGAAAACTCTACGATAAAATGGAAACGTATATAGTCGACACAGGCTACGGTCTTGAAAGATTCGTTTGGGCGTCCCAAGGTACTCCCACGATATACGATGCGATTTTTCCGTCAATAATTGAAGAACTTACAAATATTGCAGGAATCGACCACCATATTTCAGACCCGGAATATCGTGAAATTTTTGCACAAAATGCAAAGTTTTCAGGTTTAATGGATGTAAGCGGATCTGCGAATATTTACGCACTAAGAAAACAAGTTGCAGAAAGCATAGGAAAAGACGTAGATGAGCTTACAAAAATAATGGAGCCGATGGAAAAGATTTATGCAATTGCCGATCACACACGTTGTCTTACGTTTATGCTTGGTGACGGAATTATTCCTTCAAACGTAAAAGCAGGATACTTGGCCCGACTCGTTTTAAGAAGAACGCTTCGTCTTTTAAACGATTTGAATGTAAACGTTCCTTTATCCGAATTGGTTGCGCTTCATATTAAAAATATGCCCGAATATCCCGAATTTGCCGAAAATTTCCATACGATTGAAGAGATATTGGCATCGGAAGAAGATAAGTACGGAAAAACGATGGAAAAAGGCGCACGCATTGTTGAAAGGTCCGCTAAAAAATACGCAGGCAAAGGCCCGATTCCCCAAGAAGAATTGTTGGAACTTTATGACAGTCACGGAATTACTCCGGAAATTACAAAAGACATTGCGGAAAAAGCGGGTGTTGCTGTCGATCTTCCCGACAATTTCTATTCTCTTGTTGCCGAAATGCACAGCGAGGCCGAAGAAAAAGAAACGGAAGGTTTCAAATATGAAGATAAAATTCTCCATCTGCCCGCAACTAAAAAAATGTATTATGCAGAGCCTGAAAGAATGGATTTTGAAGCGGTCGTACTCGATGTATTTGACAATTTGGTTGTTTTGGATTCCACATTTTTCTATCCGGAAAGCGGAGGACAAGAAGCAGATCACGGAACCTTGACAATAGGAAATTATACTTATAACGTCTCTGACGTTCAAATTCACAACGGAGTAATCGTACACGAAGTAGATTCCGAAAAATACGGTGTTCCTATAAATAAAGGCGATTTGGTTTCCGGAGTCGTAAATAAAGCAAGAAGAGATGCGTTAACGAGACATCATACTGCAACTCACATAATAAACGACGCCGCAAAACGCGTTTTAGGAAACCATATTTGGCAAGCAGGTGCTCAAAAAACTGAAGAAAGAGCACGCCTTGACGTATCTCATTTTAAACACGTAACTCAAGAAGAACTCAATGAAATCGAACTTATTGCAAACAAAATCGTAATGTCTAACAAAAAGTTGGGTTTTGAAGTGCTTGATAGAACAACGGCTGAGCAAACTTACGGTTTTGAACTCTACCAAGGCGGAGTTCCGAAAGATTCCGATTTGAGAATCGTTAAAGTGGGAACCGATATTGAAGCTTGCGGGGGCACTCACTGTAGCTACACAGGCGATGTCGGAATGATAAAAATCCTCGGCTGCGAGAGAATTCAAGACGGTGTTGTCAGATTTGAATATGCAGCGGGTGATGCTGCAATTCGTGCAGTTCAGCACACGGAACGTTTGTTGGCGGAATCTTCCGATATTTTAAGTGTTACAAAAGAAAAGCTTCCTGAAACAGTTGACCGCTTTTTTAGAGAATGGAAAGAACTCAACAAGGAAAACAGTCATCTTAAAGACATTTTGGCGGAATTAAAAATCGATCAAATGATAGAAAGCGGCGAAGTAGTAAACGGCATAAAAATTATAACCGATGTCGGTAAATACTCTGCGGACGAACTGAGAAAAATGGCAGTCGAATGTTTGAAATATGAAAATTCCGTTTCAATTCTCTTAGGAGAAGACAACGGCGTAAAAATAGTCGCATCATGCGGAAAATTGGCAATTGAAAGAGGAATTAAAGCCGGCGATTTGGTACGGGAAATGTCCAAAATCGTAGGAGGCGGAGGGGGCGGAAAGCCCGATTTGGCACTCGGCGGCGGACCCGACGTATCTAAAATAAACGATGCAAAAGAAGCCGGTATCGAACTGGTTAAAAGAATGGCAAATGAATAATAAATAAAAATCAACAAATAAAAATCAATAAATAAAAAATAATAAATAATAAACAATAAATAAATAACAATAAATAAATAACAATAAATAAAAAACAATAAATAAAAAAAAGCAATAAAAAAACAATAAAATTAACAAATATTTCTCAAATATCCGTTTATCTTTCGAAATATTTTAATATATTATTACATATCATAATATTGTATTAATTTTATACAATTGTTTTTTATTACAACAATTGAACGAATTGATACTCTTTATAAATAATTGAGGTATTTTCATGAAAGTAACACTCGGCCCGTTTGCAAGAGACGAAGAAACGTTTCGTAAAATGGCAGAACAAATGAATAAAAAACCGGAAACGGCCGCAGCTCTTCTTTTCATTGCTCTTCAAAACTTTATTGAAGACAAAGAAAGAGGAATCAACATGCTTAATATAATTCACAATCCTAAGCAGCCTGTAAGCAATCATCAAATATCTTTTTTAAGAGATCGATTTTCGGACAAATCATATTTAATTCGTTCATATTTCCTCGGTGCAAAACCGGAAAACAACTATACGCCGAACGAACCTTATGTAGTTGATTTGGAAAGAAACAAAATGTACGAACAACCCGGAATTGCAAACATTTTTGTAAAAAATGCAGGAGCCGACAGTCCTCGTAAAATTGCCGTTCGACAAAAAGGAGATGTTTGGTACATTTGGGATTACTCTGCAATAGTTGCAGGTGTCAGAAAGCCGGCAGATGAAGATCCGTGGGCTTAAATTCATCACGAAATCAGCATAGATTAGTATAAAATCAACATAAAATTAATATAATACATTGTAATATTATAACTCATTACAATATTTTTTGTAATACTGCTGAAATAAATATCGTTTTATTACGATTTTTATTATTTAAATCACAAAAACGAAACTAAATACTAAACACGTTAGTCATAAAAGCAGTTATTTTTTAAAAACGAAAATAGAGGGGTGTACCGACCGAAAAAATTCGGTCGGTACTTTTTTTCAGATGATATCTCGGCAATTGCAGAGAATATCTTTTCTTTTTTTGGTTTTTGTTCGTTTTGTTTGGAGTTTTTTGGTTTTATTCGTTTTTCTTTTACTTTTTTTATATGTTTTGAGCGTGTCCCGAAGGACAATCGTTCAACGTGATTGATTTTATTTTTTTTATCCTTTTCAAGATTTTTCGTTTTTTTCAAGATTTATCGTTTCGCTGTTTTCAAGATTTATCATTTGACCGCAACCGTTACAATTTTCACACGAACTGCATCCGTATTCTTTTTTTATAAAAATATTATATAATCTTGATGCAAAATACAAAGCGGCCAATATAATTAATCCGTATACGATTATGTATGTAATAATTTGTATCGGTTCCATGTTCTCACATATTTGTTTATATTTGTTTATATTTGTTTTTTTATATTCTTTATCGCTGCCTTTTTTCAAGTATATCCGAGCAACAATCCGAATCTGTATACAAGAAATGCTGCAATGTATGCAACACTTGTTTGATATACGAGTGAAAACAGTATCCATTTCCAACTGTTGAGTTCCTGTTTCATTGTTGCAAGTGACGCAAGGCACGGAAGGTAAAGTAGGGTAAATACCATAAACGAAAGTGCCGTAAGCGGTGTGAACATTGCTTCAAAATCGGCTGGCGTATAGAGTATCTCTATTGTTGCAACAACTGCTTCTTTTGCAACGAATCCGGTTAAAAGTGAGACTGTAGCTCTCCAGTTTCCAAATCCCAACGGTTCAAATACGGGTGCAATTGCGTGTCCAATTGTGCCAAGTATGCTCGTTGCGCTGTCTTCTACAATCGTTAAGCTGAAATCGTATGTCTGGATAAACCATATAAGAATCGACATTGCAAATATAACGGTTCCTGCACGTATAATGAATCCTGATACTTTTTTCCAAACATGCATAAGTGTTGATGTAAGTTTCGGTATTCTGTAAGGCGGAAGTTCCATTATAAACGGTGTGTTTTCGCCTTTCAATATCGTTTTTTTGAGTAACAATGCAGATAATATTGCAACAATTACTCCAAGCACATATATTCCCGTCATAACGATTCCGCCGGTTTGTATCGTATATCCTAATATATCGATTTTTTGCGAAGCAAAAAACGCTCCGACAAAAAGCACATATATCGGAAGTTTTGCACTGCACGACATAAACGGCGTTATTATGATAGTTACTTTCCTGTCATTTTCGTCTTCAAGCGTTCTTGCCGCCATCACGGCAGGGACCGTACATCCAAAGCCCATTAGCATCGGGATGAAACTTTTTCCGGAAAGACCGACAGCTTCAAACAATCTGTCCATTATAAATGCAGCTCTTGCCATGTATCCGGTGTCTTCCATTATTGTTAGGAATATAAACAGCAATACAATTTGAGGCAAAAACGACAAAACAGCACCGACACCGGCTAAAATTCCGTCATTTACGAGTGATAACATCCATTCAGGCGCATTTGCTTTTGAAAACCATATTTCAACGTATCCGGGCAGTGTTTCTCCCATAAATGTCTCAATAATTTCTGTAAATGCGGATCCGAAACTTCCAAATGAAATTTGGAATACTAAAAACATTATCAACAAAAATATCGGAATTCCGAGCCATTTGTTTGTAAGCAATTTGTCAATTTTATAAGACCTTTTTAAGTTTTTGTTTTCACCTTTTATTATACATCGTTTCGTAACTTTTTCAATCAAACCGTACATTTCATGAGGCGTCATGTCGGTAGTTACTGTAATTTCTTCACTCTCATTCTTAATTTCTGTAGCAGGACAACAGCAACTTTCACTAGAATTTTTACTGTAGTTTTCACAACAGTTTTCATTGTAGTTTTCACAACAGTTTTCACAGCTGCTCTCGTTGCATGTTTCTTTTATTATTTCATTCGTTAAATCTCCGATTCCGCCGTCTTCTACATCTTTTTTAAATCGCCTTTTTATTTTTGACAAATAGTCGCTTCCGGTTGCAGCTGAAATCGGAACAACTTTCATTCCGAGCATTTCGGAAAGCTTTTGAACGTCTATTTTGTCACCGTTTTTTTCCACCTCGTCCATAATGTTCAACGCAACGATTATCGGTATATTAAGTGCTTTTAGCTGAAGCGTCAAATAAAGATTTCTTTCTAAATTTGTCGCATCAACTATATTGACTACCAAATCGGGAGTTTCGTTTACAAGGTGATTGTATGCGATTTTTTCTTCAACCGACCTGGGTTCAATTGAATAAATCCCGGGCAAATCCGTAATCTCAAGTTTTATTTCTTTTTGAGTAAACGGACAATACCCCGTCTTTTTTTCAACAGTCACACCTGGCCAGTTTCCGACTCTTTGATGAGATTCGGTCAATCTGTTGAACAACGTTGTTTTTCCTGCATTCGGATTTCCTATAAGCGCTATTTCGCGCCTTTTTACGTTTTCATTCGTTTTCGTTTTTATCATTTTTTCGTCTTCGCAAACCAT
>JGI24707J26582_10001087_pt1 | contig 21569 bp, 27 predicted proteins | sample BioPla1DNA1_FD_26582 | JGI IMG/M metagenome (IMG submission 26582)
AAAGGAACGCAATACTGGAAGAATAAGTCAGATAAATTGAATTTTTATTTGCTCGCACATGAGTATATTTTTGTTTTCGTCAAATAGAAAAAATGCTGCACCAAATCATGCGGTGCAGCATTGAATATTTAAATCAATTAATGAAAAACCTTGTCAAATATGCCATTTTCCATATCAGTAATATTGTATATATGTTCCATCACATTAAATGTTTCTGCTAAGTTACGGCGAGCACTTCTCCAGCCCCCACCATCAGTAATCCACATAAATTCAAAATTTGGAATAGTCTTCGCTTCTTCAGCAATCATTTTATAACTTCTAGAGGTTTCATTTAATTTTGAACCACCAGCAGAATAGAAATTCGTTTCGATCACATAAATCTTATCATGTGTTTTTACAACAAAATCCCATCGCTTAGTAGTTGTACCCTCTGCTGAAATAGCAGACAAGTCAATATTCCACTTACTTTCAACTTCTGTCAGATACATTTCCTTATAATATTCAACATTGGCTTTCTTTAAATATAACTCTACAAGATTTTCCATTTGATGTCCGCCACGATTTTTGCGGCCATTACTATCAAGTCCCGTTTCAATACCTAAAGCATAGTCAACTAAATTATTAACTATATGTTCGGAAATTAAATTTAAAAGGCCTGTTTTTCTCATAAACATGATATATTCATCGATTGAATAATTTGGTTTTGAAAAATCAAATGAGAAAGAACCTTCTTCATCTTGGGCATAAATCTCATTTTGTCTAACAGCAAGTAGCGTTGGAATACATTTTAAGGTTTCTGGGTATTTCTCAAAAATAAAACGAATATCTTTTTCAACATTTTGAGAGCCAATTAATGAATTTAAAATATTTAATTCTATTTTCATTGCCTCAACATTAGCATAAACTTTATCAAAATCGACGTAAAAGCTATAAGTATTAATACTCTTTCGCATTTGTGCCAACCAATAATCAAAATCACGCATCTTCAATTTTCCTCCATTTGTAACCTGGCTTTAGATAATTCTATATACTCTAATTCATTATCAAACCCTATATATTTTCTACCTAAATTTTTTGCAGCTACTCCAGTTGTAGAACTACCGCAAAATGGATCTAATATTACATCATCTTCATTCGTTGATGCAGCTATTATTCTATTTAATAGGTATAGTGGCTTTTGAGTAGGATGTTTACCTAGTTTCTTTTCTCTTTTAGGAGTTAGCGAACCTGTCCATACATCCTTCATCTGCTTCCCACCATTTTCTTCTTTCATTATATGATAGTGAAATAAGTGTTTAGCTTTTTTTATATCTTTTTTTGCCCATAGAATAGTTTCGGTACTATGAGTAAAAGCTCGACAAGACAAATTTGGTGGTGGATTAGTCTTTTGCCAAGTAATATTATTGATAATTTTAAATCCTTCTTGTTCTAAAGCCATACCAATACTATATATATTATGTAGCGTACCACTTATCCATATTGTTCCTGAATCTTTAAGAACAGCTTTACATAAGCGTATCCATTGCCGATTAAATTCATGCTTATCTTCAAAGGAATTGATTTTATCCCAATCGCCTTTATTTACAGAAACCATCTTGCCACCTTTACAAGTAATCCCATCATTACTTAAAAAATAAGGTGGATCGGCAAAAATCATATCAATCGATTTTTCTTTCATTTGCGATAATAAATGAAATGAATCTCCCTGAACTAAAACAGACTTTTCATCATTTAGTGCGACTTGAATCTGCTCTTGAAAATAATTTTCTAAATCCAATTTAAACCTCTTAATAATTAGTTATTATTACTTCTTTACCAACTCGTTTATTAGCTTTACTATTTATATTTCGTCTTACATCGACTACTTCAATATTATATCCTTCATAAAGTTCATGAACCAATGGTACATTATGATTACTCAACATAAGCTTTACATTTTTACCATCAAGCTTTTTAAACAAATTTGCTAAACGCACATGATCCTCATAACTAAAGCCATCCTTCGTGTATGTAGTAAAGTTTGCTGTATTACTTGCTGGTACATATGGCGAATCAAAATATACAAAGTCNCCTGTCGCAACATTCGCACATGCTTGTTCAAAATCACCATGTTGTATCTTGATATTGCTTGAACGTAAAAAATTGGCAATATTTATTATATTTTCTTCATCAATTGAAGCACCTGTTTGCTTATTATTATAAGGCACATTAAATAGCCCTTTTGAATTAACTCGATATAAACCATTGAAACAATGCTTATTAATCCAAATAAAATAAGCTGCACATTCCGTATCAAAAATTGAATGCTGAATCTTCTCATTGTATTTCGCACGTATACTTAGATAAAAATCTTTATCACATACAACTGAATCAAGCTCATTTATCTTATTTATCAGAGCAATTTCATCACTCATGATTTGATGATACACATTTAGTAATTGCTCATTCACATCATTAATAACAGCTGAGTGAGGTTGTAAGCCAAGTAGAACTGCTCCTCCTCCGATAAATGGTTCATAATACGTATTAAAGTCTGAAGGCATTTTCTCAAGCAATTTTCCGAGTAATTGTTTTTTTCCTCCAGCCCATTTCACAAAAGGTGTAAGTTTTAAATCTGACATAACTTCCCCCAAAAATTTAATCAATAAAAATATTCTTACATTTTATCGAATAAATTTCAAGAAAATAATATGAATTTAATTACACAAATTCGCCATAAACGCTACTCTATCCTGTTGGTCGCTCAATCCTGATACTTGACCATCGCCAGCTTCAATGACTATCCACGAGCCATCAGCTAACTCGGCATAGTCCACAGTATAAAATGGACTTGGTAAATGTTGGTATTTTTCGACTAATTTGCTAGGTGGCTGTGTGGTAAACTCATCATTTGCTACTGATTCTGCAATACTAATCGCTTTCCCATTCGCATAAAATACTCGATATTCATTATGGCGGCCATTGAATGTTTTTAACTCAACATACTCTTTGATACAGATTCCGCCTGTTAGTAAATCCCCACGATACCGATAAAAAATTTCTAGATATTCATCTAATCGTTGCTGGGAAATCGCACTAGAGATACGGCTTGGTAATTCAGTTCCTTTTGCTGATTTTACATAGTCCTTAATCATAAACGCCGACATCTGAGAACGAATTTTTTCTATATCCACCTTAATCCCTAATGGAAAGGTCAACATTTCGGGTGTATCTTCTATCAATTCTGGATAAACGTTTGGAAATAAATGAAATTGTTCGTACTTCTTAGGTGAAGTTAATAATTCTATCTGATATTTATCTCATAATTGCGAATAAAAAGATTGGTATTATTTTGGTGTCATCATTCAACCACGATAGACTGCTTTACCGGGCTCAAGGTTTACTTGATTCAAGATTAATCGGTTTTCTTCAAATAATTTTTCATAATTAAAAATGAAAGCTTGAATTTCTGTCTGACAAGCTTGATATTCGCTAAGGTATTCTGGTTCAACTTGCTTTCCATCAAAATAATCAGATGGGAAAATGATATAGTCCATTATTCTTCCACCAATCCATAATGTTTATATAGTCCTATCATTCGCGTGTACATTAAGCGGTTGGCCATCAGTTGTCGATAAGTCGCACTTTTTTCTTTGCCGGCTAATTTGAGTGCATCCATTTGTTGTTTTTCTTTTGCAGCTGTGGTCATGATTTCATTTAACATCGCTTCAAATTGTGTGAGTCGGTCCATTTTATTTTCCTCTTTTCACATGCCATTCTTCTTTGGTTAATCGAGTGAAATGCTCGGTACGGACTTCCTTGAGCAGGGGCACATCGACATTTTCGAGTGTATGGTGGTAGGTAAAGCCACATTTTTCTTGTGCGCGTTTGGATTGCTCATTTCCTTCATAGTAGCCACACCAAATCGCATTTAGTAGTAATTCTTCAAACCCAAAAGCCAACATCGCCTCGATTGCTTCTGGCATGAGTCCTTGTCCCCAAAACGGTACACCTAACCAGTATCCTAACTCTTTTTCATGATTTTCAGGATGAATGTGTGGCGAATGCGAGTCATGAAATCCAATGGCGCCAATCATTTCTCCGTTTTCCTTTAGACATACTGCAAAAGAATACGGATCACGCAGCACAGTCTGAATGATTGCTAAACTTTGGGCTTGGCTTGTGTGTGGTGGCCAACCTGCTCGCGGGCCAACTTGTGGATCTTTGGCATATTGATATAGATTTGCCGCATCGCTATCTTTCCATGGTCTAAGCAGTAATCTTTCAGTCGTTATTTTCATACAGTTACACCTCACTTAGTTCATTCATAATTGTTGCTTTTAATTTATTTTATCAAGTTTGTAACGGTTACACAACAGTATTTATTAAAAAAGCCAGGCAAAAGATACCTGGCTTTATATTTTCAAAAAATTGATGATTTTGAGTCTAAATTTGTCTCATAATTTATACTCAAGATTACTGTATATAAAAAACGACCCACCAATAACTATGTGAGTCGTTCTAATTAGTCGGTTTATTCTGGTGTCTGCCACCACTTGACTCTTATGTTCAAGATTAATATCGGATTGACCATGAGCTGACCACTCATCTACAAATTTATTGTGCTCATTTGTTGAATCTATTTCAAATAAAAACACCAATTTTTATATCCTTTTCACTCAAAATATCCTTGTTGCAACATCTGTTTGAAATTTACTGCAGAAAAGCTATTGTCAGTAAGATTGTGAATTTCAAAATAATATTTTTTGTCCGCTTGAATCATAATTTCATATCCGCCTTCACCAATAAATCTACTCTTTATCGGTTTGACTTGCAACGATTGGATGTTTTTTCGAGACAATCGCACCAAATGTTTGTCATCAGAATGCGCTGGTAGACTCTCTTTGCCAAATAACTTCACACGCTTTATCAGAATTTCATCTTTGGTAAAAATGAGCAAATCACAGCGCAATATCATTTGGATAATTGGGGATACGGCCGTCGTAGTGATTCCTGTCCAACGATCCATTAGATGAAAGATTCTCGTCCAACCATAGGACCAGCAACAAAAATAATGCGCAACGCCTGAGAATTTCATCCACTCAAAGTAGTTTAATATTTCTTGATTTAATTGGTCTTCTTGATTCATAAATAAGTCGGTACGCATCCAATCTCTCATTTCACTATAGTTTAATAAGCATCCCAAAAACGCTCAAGCAAACAATAATAGTGTACATCTTTTCGGTCATCCACAAAGGGTAATTTTTCAGAAGGCTCTGATTTAAAGCCGTTTTTACGTAAAAATTCAAGCCTCGTTTCATCATTCTTCAAAGCGCCCATCCAAACCTTTTTCGCATCTAATCGATAAAAGGCATAAATCAGCATTTTCTCAAAGATTTCTTCAGTGTAACTTCGAGCAATCTCTTCATTTTCAAAATAATAATGCAGACGGTATTCTTTATTTTTCGTTTTCATCAAGGGTTCAAAATGCACAAAACCAATCGTATTGAGAACATCGGACGTAAACTCGCGATTTTTTATATAGTGAGTGATTTTATTTTCATCAAAAACTAAAGGTACTTCAACAAACGAGAATTGGCGCTTATCGTCATCTTTTGGAGCATTGAACTGTCTATCTCTCACACGAATCGCAAATATATTTTGATCAAGCAGTTTGGTTTGAATCAAATTTAATGCTTCCCACTGATTGCTTGGGCATTGAAATGGCACTGCTTTTTGGAAGTATTCACTCTTGGATAGTCGCAATATATCTTCAATATCGCCTTCGTGCCACAGACTGGCTTCTAATTCATGTAGCGAAGTGTGCACATAAATCCCTCGTGAGCCAAAAATTCCTTTTCTTTGCTTGATGGCTTGTTTCACAATGGTTAATTCTTGATTGATTTCCTCCTCTAGACTTTCATCGATTCCGGCTGTTTGTTGGCCTAACTCGAAATATATTTGCTCAGCCTTGTGCAACAATCTAATATTATCTAAAAATCTTTCCTCAGCCTCTGCCACCATCCGCTTATACTGAGAAAGGCGAATCATCGCACGCACCTTTGCTTCACTATCCTCTATTTGCTTTTGGACTTCTTGATAAAGTTTATTAGCCAAAAATAAATCTTGTTCTACTCCTTCACCATGCCAATAGAGTTCAGCTAATTGATATTTTGCTTCCGAATCACCTAGCATACTCGCCTTTAACAAAAATGGATAAGCCTTTTTTAAGCGATGTTGTCGATAGTATAGGATACCTAAACGCGCCATCGCATTTGATAGTCCTTCTTTTGCCGCAACGGTGTAGTACTTAATGGCTTTTTTCTCATTCACATGTCGAAATCTTGGCAAATAGAATAAATCACCGAGAAAATCCGCCGTTAACGGATCCGAAAGCAAATAGAGCTGATCACGAAAAGCTTTTTCCATGAATATAAATATCTCTTTAGGACAATACTGATTTTCATCCGCCCAGTACAAACGACGCGCTACCTCATAGGGATTGGGATAATATAAGGTGTCATTGTCGTGATCTAATGCATTTTGTAATATCTGATAGGTTTTGGGATAATCCTTTTCATTCACAAAGCAACGAAACAACTACTGATAGGCCAATTCATTATCCATCCGTTCTCGATATTTTAGCTTAGGCATTCGATTGATTTCTTCTGCAGTCATATCTTCAATGTACATTACGTTTACCTGACTTCCATTTTTTCTTTATTTTATCAAGTTTATAGCGGTTACACAATAAGCAATCCAAACAGAATTTTATTAAATTGTAACTGATTTTAGTTGCAAAATTCAGCAAAATCAATAAAAATATTATTGACAAAAATTCATTACTTTATTGGTAAATACTCATTAGCTTATATCTCATCACAATATTTAGTAACATTAATTTGTACGAGCATCAAGTAATAACTACAATTTAACTAGGAGGCTATACATATGAACAATACCATTCAATATAAAAGTTATGTTGGCAGTGTTTAGTTTTCTGAAGATGATAGCATTTTTTATGGCAAAGTCTTAGGTATACGTTCACTTATATCTTATGAAGGTGAAAATGTTAAAGAATTCATTGATGATTTTTACCAAGCCGTTGATGATTATCTTGCATTCTGCCATTCAGAGAATATCCAACCAGAATTGTAGTGATCTAAAATAAATTTTAAAAGCATCACCTCCAGTATATTCCCTTCTAATTCAATGCGACTATTCCTCTTAATATGTTATAATTAGGATGAAATTTGCCAAAGAAGGTGATTGAATGTCAGATGCGCTACCTGTAATTAAAGACACCATTGATCAATACATACATAAACAAGAATNTGCGCGTGCTTTACATATGTTAAAAAGGCAAATCGTGCTGCATCCTGATGATTTTTCTTTAAAATATCGATACTTGCAAATCAGCACCATTTATCTGCAAAATTTTCTCAATCATCCTGAAGTTGTGCTCCAAATTATGACGAGCTTACCCTATTATGCTGCTTTAAAACGCGAAGATTTTGACCATCCAGAACTAAAGGATGCCATCAATAAAATTTGTCACTTGCTCCTACTGGTTGAAGCTGATGATAAACGAGAATTTTTGAAGCAACTGTTTGAACCTTTTTCAAAATGGATGAACAACGAAGCTTTTTTACAAGTAAAAGATGTAGAGGAAGTCAGAAAATTTGCAGCTATTCGGCGTTTATTGAAAAATTTACTTTTGCACACAACGATTGATGAGTCAGGAAAGTGGATGTACACACTAGGTTTAGACTGGTTAACAGAAATTGATATCAAACGAAACGGAGCACAAAAACTCCCTCTTGCACATCATTGTCTAAAAAAATACATTGGCTATATAAATCATGAGTATTATCGTTTGACTGAACTTGAGGATACCCAATCATTAAAAGAAATTGGCGAAGAATGTATTTCACTAACTGAACGGGTGCAGTCGTTTTATGATATCAATCCTATCCCACAATACGCGTCTCAACTTTCAAATGTTCGCTATAATCTTATTCGAATGATTCCAGAACATTTTTCTAAAGAGGCGTTTGATCAATTGAATTGGGAGATCATTGCGCAAACCAAAGAAGAGTTGCGGCCCGTGATAGAAAAACGAGGAAATTTGAATGCCTATGCCGCTAGTCGTCGATTGTTACATTGTCTTGAAAATGTTGAAAAATATGATTTAGTGCTAGGGGCGCTTTGTTATGGGGCAATGGAAAATACAGATACCTTCCGTCCGCTTGGTTATAAGTCTTTGCTACGATTTGTCAGATGTAGTTTAGCAAACAAGCAAGGATATTTGGCTAAATCCGAAGTTGAATATACCCTTGAAAATAAAGATTTAACCCGGGAAGAGGAAGAAATCCAAAAGCAAATCCATGAGATAATTAATGCAGATTGGTATCAAAGTGCAGCAAGCATTGATACAACCTATATAAAACTGGAAAAGTACTCCTGTTTTCTTATCTTTATGAATCAATAAATGATTAAGGGAAAGCATAGTACATAGATGCTTTCCCTTATGTTTTATCTTACAAGCGTAATTTATTAAAAGTTATTTATTCTCTACCTGCCATTTGCTATCGATTTTTTGATGGAAATTTTCGGATAGATTTGGATTTTCAAAGATTGGAATCATCGTATCAAAACCATGTGCCAATGTTTGCTTTTCTAATTCATCACGATCTAGCCAGTAAACCTCGCCTTCATTTGAAGATTGGAGCTCCCCAGAAAAATCATCACTTCGATACAAAAAGACCAAATATCGCGTTTGTTTATCGGCCATATAGAATTGCTTCACACCACAAAGCGTGACACTATGCAAGGTCAATCCAGTTTCTTCTTTGATTTCGCGGATAACTGATTCAACCAAACTTTCCGCTTCCTCAACATGACCACCAGGAAACACGATGCCTGGCCAATTCGGATTCAAACGATTTTGCACCAAGACTTGATTGCCTTTTTGAATCATACACATATTCGTTAATGTACATTTTTCAACTCTACTCATGAATCGGTTCACCTGCCATTTCTCTTTCAATTAATTCATTCGCAATAGTAAAAGCTTGGATGCGGCGTTTGGCCAAAGTGATTTGCGATTGATAGCGTTTGGGATTTTCCTTTTGTTCAAAGGTTTTGACTACTTCTTCTAATTTATGTAAGGTCGAATCAATTTGACGTTTTGCTTCTTTTAATTCATCCATTGAATAATTCATGTTAGTCCTCCTCAATCCAGAAACTGTGAAAACCATAATTAAAAATTTTCGCATCTTTAGGTACTTGTCGGATGGCATGATACACATTGACAAAATCACCAACGGCACTAGCAGTCATCGTAAAGCTGAGCAATGCCCAACAAACAGATACTTCGACGCTGAGAAATGGAGCGACGACATACCAAATCAGAAATGGGAGAATTCCTAAAACAAGTGCTGGCGCCAATGACATCAAGATAAAGCGTAACTTACTGACCTTTTCCTCACAATAAACAAACATCGCCCCTTGCTCAAGATAATTCCAAATTTCTTTTCTCGCCTGAATTGGAAAACATAATGCGTGAATGACTTCGTGAATGATCATCAACGGGTACATCAGAAAAAAATACACTATCCCCACCGTCAGCCAATGAAAATTCAAAATCCATTGGTAATCTATGGAAGAAATCCGGTAAATCCCTGCCGCAAACATAACAATAAATAACGGAAGTCCAATGAGTAACCCTTGCAGAAAGATTTTATTCAGATTGTCACTTTCCTTAAATTGCGTGGCTTGATAAGGATAGGGCTGATTTTTAATTAATTGCGATTCATCTTTGTACTTTCCCATATAATATATTTGAAACATGACCTCACCTCGTAATCTAATCATACTATGAAGTTCGTCATTTTACTAGCTATTGAAAAACAAAAAAGCTGCCATAAAGACAACTTTTTGCATCAATTATGAAACCTTTAGATAAGGCTGAATTGTTTGGGCTATTTTTTCATCAGATTGACGATTGATTTGTTCGGCTTTTAATTGTTCGGCAAGTGAGGGACATTCTTCAGGCATCCCACAAATATCGGCTCCAATTAAACGTTGATGACTGAGGACCTGACGAAGACTTTGCTGCAAGGTAGATATATCTAGTTGCCCTTGATTCCAATTCGTCACTGCATCCTTTTTTGTTAAAATATCCTTATCCACGGACAAATACAGTGGTAAATCCGACTGATAATAAGCAAGTTTAGCCATCGCTTTGTGACTCATAAAATCTTCTTCGGTAATGGCTTTTATTTTTTTGCTATGAAAGTCTACTTGTTGAAAGGCTTTTTGACTCGGACCAGCAACAATGACTTGATGGAGCCGCGAATTTTCCTCAATACAATTTCTGACCCAATCGCCACAAGTTAACATCTCGCCAAAAACCGCATCTTTCATATCGGTATGATGATCAAATAAGACCAAATCAAACGGCTCATGTATCTGGTCGCACATCAATTTCGTGATATAGTGATAATCGCCAGAATCCAAGAAATGTACGCCAGAAATGCCATGATGTGCAATCAATTGGTTTAATTTTTCCTGCGCTTCATCCGAACAAATCAATCGACTACCTAAAACTTGACTACAATTGAAATGAGTAAAATTTGGATAATCCTCATAGTCTCCATTAAAATCCAATATATAATTTTCACTCATTGTATCGCCTTCTTATATAAGATTACATCTATTATATCACTTTGAAAAAATCCGACAAGCTTACTCATTTTGTTTGCGGATAGCTTGGGCGAGTTCAGCAATCTCTGCAGGTCTTGTACGACAACATCCCCCAACAATTTGCGCACCTAAATGAATCCAATGTAATGATTGCTCAACTAAAGAACCTTCCCCTTCATGACTGTGGTGCCAAGTTTGAGTCGCACCATCATAGATTTCACCAGAGTTTGGATAAGTAACCAGTGGCTTAGATGATAAAATGCGGGTTTCTTGTAATAAGTCATCATATAGTTGTGGTTGCGTACAATTAAAGCCGACTGCCAGAATTTGCGGACAAGCTTCCACCAAAGCAATCACGTCTTTTAATGCTGTGCCATCTGATATCTTACCCACTTCTTGCGCGGTGAAACTCATATATGCTTCAACTTGTGGGAATTCCTCGCTTAATAGTTCCGTCAATGCTTGGACTTCTAACCTATTCGGAATAGTTTCTAAAGTCAACATATCCACTTCTTGTTCTAAAAAGAGTTGGATGCGCGGACGATGGAAATCCTTCAACTCTTGTAAGGTCACTTTTCCATATTGACCGTTATACTCTGAACCATCGGCTAAGTAAGCGGCATAAGGTCCCACATCTCCTGAAATTAATGGATAAATGGTTTGGGTCTTTTGTTCATCTGACAAATTTTGCCAATAATTATCGCGAGCTTGATGCGCTAATTGAACTGTTAATCGAATAATATCAGCCGCTTGTTCTGGATTTAGTCCTGCTGCTTCGAGTCCAGGAATCGTTGCTTGATAAGTCGAAGTAGTTAAGATATTGCTGCCATTATTAAGGTAAATTTCGTGTAATTCTTGAATCACTTCTGGCTTTTCTAACAGATATTTGGCCGACCAGAGTTTTCCTGAGACATCATAGCCCATCGCTTCTAACTCAGTGCCAAGCGGACCATGCAAAACTAATATTTGTTTTCGTGTTAATAATTCATTTAATCGCCCCACCTAAATCACCTCTATAACTTCTTAAATTTCCAATAATGATAAGTATAGCACAAAATAATAAACGGAATGCCAAAATACAGTCCCGCTCTTTGTGATGCATCCCAGGCAATACCGATGATAGAAATACCAAGTAAAATGACCGTGATATAGGGTAAAACCGGGGTAAATGGCGTTTGGTAGCTCAATTCGTTTAGATTATGCGTTTTTAAAAATTCTTTGCGGAATCGAATCTGCGCAATTGGAATTGAAAGCCACACTGCTACTACAGCAAAACCAGCAATCGATACTAAAGCTAAAAAGACCGTATCCGCTGCATAAACACTCGCAAATAAAGCTAACAAGGCACCAATCATTGATAGTAATAAAGCACGCATGGGTACACCATGTTCATTGATACGCACGATTTTTTTCGATAACATCCCTTCATTGGCTAGTGACCATAACATGCGACTTGAGGCATACAATCCAGAATTTCCTGCTGATAATATCGCAGTTAAAATCACAAAATTCATAATATCCGCTGCAAAAGGTATCCCAATTTTATCAAAGACTAATACAAATGGTGCATCTGTTACACCTGCTTCTTTCATTGGTAATAAACTTGCTAAAACAACAATCGTTAATACAAAGAAAATTACCAAACGACCAATTGTGGTGTGAATCGCACGTGGGACCGCTTCTTTTGGATTTTCTGTCTCACCAGCTGCAATCCCTATTAATTCCGTACCTGAAAATGCATAATTGACACTTAACATCACCGAAACAAGTGCAACTATCCCATTTGGAAATAAACCTTGCGCTGTCAAATTATGAAAATAAGGTACCTCATGACTGCCTTCATATGGTAAGACACCAAAAATGGCTAATGTTCCTAAAACTATGAAAATAATGATTGTAATCACTTTAATACTTGAAAAATAAAATTCCGCTTCAGCAAATAAGCGCACAGATAAAGCATTTAAACCAAAGATAATCGTCGCAAATATCGCAGCGAAAATCCAAGCGGGAATATGTGGAAACCAGCGTCCCATCAACATTCCTGCCCCCAAAAATTCTGTTCCAAGTGCCACCGTCCAACAAATCCAATAGAGCCACGCCACCGTAAAACCGGTACCAGGACTAATAAATTTTGTAGCATAAGTATGAAATGAACCCGTAACTGGCATCGCAACCGCTAATTCGCCAAGTGACAACATAACTAAATAGACCACTACAGCACCAACTAAATAAGATAATATCGCACCAAATGGACCAGCTTGCGAAATGGTATATCCTGAACTCAAAAATAAACCAGTCCCAATTACTCCACCTAATGAAAGCATAAATAGATGGCGGCTAGTCATTTTACGTTGAAATTGACCTTCCTCTTGATAATGATGATTTTCCATTCAAACACCTCTCGTAAAGTTGATGTGATTATCATAACACGAGTTTATTTGAGAATGTAATAGAAAAAAACAGCTGATAGTTATAGTTAGAAACTATAACTACCAACCCTACTAAACAATCATAAACTCACCATTTTCAAAGCGCATGATCCGTCCAATTCCTTCTTCTACTACTTGTCCTTTTGCATTTTTAACAAGATAAGCATTACGACGTGGAAGGGATTCATCTGCTAACCACTTTGAGAAATAGTAATAATCGCCTTCCTGACATTCAAAACTTTCATCTTCTAACAAGGGCAAAGTGAAACGTTTCGGATAATAGATTTCTAATTGCTCATTTAGAGAATCTTCTTGGGCCAAGAGTACTGGTGAGACATAGAGGTGTAGACGTGCAAAAGGCGCACCCTCAGCTGAAGTTTGTGCCTCTTCTCTTACTTCCTGTGTAAGCAAAGTATAACTCATTAACAAAATTTGATTTACTACTTGATCCAAGACTAAAAAATACAGCTTTTCTCCATCAAATTCTGGCGTCGCAACATTCGAAATGACTTGCTGCTCACTGGCTTCATACACTGTAATAATTTCTTTTGTCTTGGCATGGAATAAGACTAATTTTTTCGCATAAGGCTCGTATTTTGATTGATTGTCAAATAGATTTACATCATAATCAAAGTACCAATTAGCCATTCCGAGTACATTTGGCAAATATTCATGGTAAAGGTCAGTTATTTTACGCACCTACATCACCTCTAGCATCCGTTACTTTCACAACTACTCTAAATTGGCGTTCGGGATGGGTTTCTAAATTGACCATTTGAATCCGTGCTTCCAAAATATCTCCATGACCATAATATAATAACGTACTGAACAAACCGTTATATTGCGCTGGCACATAGCCGATTTTCGTATTTTTGTAAAGTACCGCCACAGCATCTGGATCATGTGGATTGCCTTCTTCGCGGACTAATTGCACAGATTGTCCTAATCTTAATTCTTCAATAAAACCTTCTAAATCACTTTCTGTAATCGCACCTTCGCGTAATAAATTTAATAGAATCAAATCCATGTCTGAGGGCGACAATTCGACGATTACACCTGATTTTTTTCTATCTTCCTTGATCATTTTATCTAATTGCCAAAACCGCTCAGAAACCAATTTAGTCTCATCGCTTAACAATTTAACATATTCCTCAATTCTGGACGCCATGAAAGCTTCTTGCCAACCAGGAAGACGTTTTTTAACAACAGCCAATCCTGTTTGTTTCCAACTCTTTGCATTTCCATCACCTTCAACTATTATTTTACCAAATCCGATAAGCGCTAACAATAACTCAATGTATCTAATTTAAAAAGCTTGCTAAATAGATAAAATTTCAGTAACATTAAAGCTGAATTTAAAGTTAGAAAGGGTGTTGTTATATGTCTACTTATACAATTAAAGATGCAGCGAAATTAATGAATGTCCCACCTAGCACGATTCGCTACTATGATAAAGAAGGGCTAATTCCTTTTATTGAACGAAAAGAATCTGGTTATCGAATCTTCACGGAAGAAGCCATCGCGACATTAAAAATTATCGATTGTCTAAAGAAAACAGGCATGCCGATTAAAGATATTCGCCAATTTTGTCAATGGGTCAATGAAGGAGATGCCTCACTAGAAGAACGCTACGAAATGTTTCTCGAACGTAAAGCAGCAGTTGAAGCACAAATGGCAGAGTTACAACAAATTATGGATACGATTAATTACAAATGTTGGTACTATGAGACAGCACTGAAAGCTGGTACTGAAGCTATTCATAAAAAAAGAAAATAAGCATAAAAACGCCTATTACACTCGCTTTTGAGCATACTAGGCGTTTTTTTAGATAAAGTCAGGATTAATTAATAATCTCCTCTTCATTCTTTTGGACTTTGGCTTGCCATTCTTGTTTTTGTTGCTGAGATAAAGCTTGCCAGCCCTCAATTTCTGCGACAACCTTCAATGGTCGGGCTGAACGATATGAACGCGTTAAATTGCCAGGAAACTTTTTATCTGTGACATTGGGATCATTTTCAAATTCACCTGTTGGCACAATTTTGTAAACTCGCTCTTTACCCGTTCCTTTCGCTAAAGTCGCCGCTAAGCCAGCCCCATCTAAATTAGCGGTGAAATAGATATGATTCATCACCAAATCGTCTTGATAATTCGATAAGCCACCCGGTACAAGTAAATCGCCTACTTCCAAATCAGCTTTGGTGCCGTGATAAAACGGTCCTTGATCTGTAGGAGTCTTAGGTTCTACCTCAGCCAATTCCAAATATTTCTTCTCGTAATCATGATTACCTAACGCTTTATAGGCTTCTGCTAAATCTCTAAATAACGTCACATAAGCACTTTTGACATCTTCATCATCGATTTTTTGAGCGGACTCTAAGGAAACTGACAACCATTTCACTCGTTCAAAAATATCCGTAGTCACTTTTGCAAATTGATAAGCCAATAAAAATTTCTCATAATCGTCATCTGTTTGCCGATACATTCTATCTAAAATTGCTTCTGCCTGAGCTAAGTTGCCTTGTTCAGTCTGAATAATGGCTTGCATTAGCTGCTGAATAAATGGACTCGTTGGATTAAACCTCATATCACTCAACCTTTCTATTTCAGATACTTTCACGAACTTTTATTGTACACGATACTAGAAAGAATGCAAGTAGCAACCCTTTTCAATTTTTTGTTTGTGAACATTGAAAAAGTGACCATTTTACATTATAATAATGTTGTCAGTATGACTATTTCCCTACTTTTTCATCCATTTCATGTAGCGGAAATAAAGAAGATAAAGCGAGATATTCTTACGCTACTGGCAAACATCATTCTCACTTTATCCCCCTCCCAATTAAGTTGTAAAAGTAAAACCATGAGTAAGAGGATTGCTCATGGTTTTACTTTTGTCATCATGAAGCTATTTTTGAATTTTATGGTAGTTTCGCATTTATGGGAATCTGCCATCGATTATCAATTTTTTTTGCACCAAGAATTTGCCCATTTCTACAATATTTCTGCACGACACTCTTGGATAAACCATATTTCTCAGAGAATTGACTGACAGTAACATAATCGCTCATTTTTCTACTAAACCTTTCTTTATGCGGTTAAAACAATTCATCCAAAACTTCAAGCACGCCATCTTCTTCATTGGATGGACAGACAAATTTAGCCGCTTCTTTTACATTTTCGGGCGCATTTTGCATGGCATAACTTCGTCCACAATATTTTAACATTTCAATATCATTGCCACCATCCCCAAATGACACACATTGCTCAGGAGTTATCCGCCATCTTTGGACCAATTTCGCTAACCCTGATGCTTTATGACAACCAGGCATAATCAAATCTATCCAGCCATGTCCACTAGTTGTTACGTCCACTATGCCATTCAATTGTTGACACAACAAGTTGTAAAAGTAACTTGTTTTTTCATCTGGGACTAAAAGCGAGACTTTCAAGAATTGATCGTCAATCTGTGATAAATCGTCTACCCACTTTAAGCGATGATAGTAAACTTTAGCCAACTCAAAAAATTCTGATGAAACATTCACTCTTTGACAGTAAGCACATTCTACCCCACTAATAATCGCTTGAACTTCAGGATAGTTATAGCAGAGTTCAGCAATTCTTTTCACGACTTCACGAGGCATATCAACAGCAAAAACCAAATGCCCTTCGTCAACAATATAGGCTCCATTTTCAGCAACAAAAGCAAATTCATGATGTTGCTCTGGAAATAAATCACGTAACTGATAGTATTGATTCCCACTTGCGACAACAAAACGACACCCAACAGCGTTCATTCTGGACAAAATTCTCTCAAAACGTGGTCGATCAAAGCTATAATCCGCCCTTACAAACGTACCATCTACGTCCACTGCAACTAACTTTATCTCGTGCTGACTCATATGAAACCTCCCACTTAGATTAACCCTTTTTCTAAACAATAATGATAAATACCATCTTCTGCCACATGACCACAAATATCATCGGCAATGGCTTTGACATGATCGAGTGCATTCCCCATCGCTACCCCTGTTCCTACTGTCTGTAACATCTCAATATCATTACCACCGTCACCAAAGGCTAGTGCTTCTTCGTTGCTAAAGCCATAAAAATCCAAAATGGACGCCACACCTACACCTTTGCCGCCAGTTTTTGGAATTAAATCAAACGCTTTGTCCCACCAAGCTGCAATCTTTGAATCATGAACACCGTCTAAAACAATTGGATAATCATCTTTAGTCCCGCTCATCATTATTTGGTAAACGACATTATCTCGCACCAATTCATCAAAATTATCAGCAACATTCACTTTAAAACCACCCACATTAAAGTAAGCCACCAATTCTTCATCTGCATCATTAGCCGCGATAAAATCTTTAGTCGCAATCGATAAGGCGCGATTGACTTTAGTGCTATTTTTGATAACAGTATGTACATCTTCTTTACTCAATGGATTGCTGTGGATATCGCAATCTTTAGTATAACAATAAGAACCATTAAAAGTTAAAAAAGCATCAAAGTCTACACCCTCAAAATGTGGGATTTGAATTGGTGCACGACCACTTGCTAGACAGAGTTTAATTCCTTTTTCTTGCAAGCGAATTAAGGTTTCTAACATTTTTTCTGAAATTTTCTTTCTATTCATATCGATAAGCGTACCATCAATATCGAAAAAAATAATTTTTGTCTGAGTCATATACAACATCCTAACTTTAAAATTCATACACATCAAGTATAACATAACTAGCATATGAAAACAGTATCATTTTGCAAATTCAAAAAAGCCAGAAATGCATGCTACACTCCTGGCTTTGCTTTGCTATTTTTGTTGGATTACTAGCTTGCGGTCTTGGATATTATCTTCTAACATGCCTTTGAAAATGACCGCTGTTTGTTGATCTGCACGTTTTAACCTATTTATTCCATTTGATATGTTCAGACAATATTGTTCATATGTGCTATACTAAAAAAGAAAAGGTGATAAAAATGCATATTTATTTGTCTGGAGATAGCCTTATTGCTCGACACGAAGGCTATCAACAACCCATATTAAACCATCTATTAAAAGAAAAAGATGCTTCAATCAAAATTACAAATACTGCTGTGCCAGGAATTAATTCACAACAATTCCTACAACAATACAACAAACTTGGTCCCAACCAAAATTTTGACTATCTTGTAGTATTGTTAGGAACCAATGATTTAGCCACCCATAAACAAATTTCCTTAGAACAATTTAAAATAAATATCAATGAAATTATAACAAGGTTGCTAAAAAAATATCATTCACAACAAATTATTCTGGTTTCTCCTCCACCTGTAGATGAAAATAAACAACAATTTCGGACAAATCACTTGGTTTTAACTTATTCAAAAATTTTAGAGGAAGAATGTGCAGCTTATAATCTGAAATTCTTATCCTTATATCAATTATTATCAAATCAAGAAGTGCCTGTTACACAACTTTTACAAGGGACATTGGATGATGGCCTACATTTTGGCGGAACTGCATATTCTATTTTTTCGGATGCACTTTATGAATTATTTGTAGACCGTAAATATTAAATATATGATAATCAATAAAAATAGAAAAATATCCCTACGTTAATGCAAAATCGATGGACAAATCTTCAATAGAAACAAACTTTTTCCAAGCAATCATAAAGCCATAATAATCAGGATTGCGATTATACATTTCTGTACGCCAATAATCATAAAAAGGTAGCCAACGTTCAGAACTACTAACTTCGCAACCATCGAAATTGGTTATTATGCCCGATGCACCAAAAGTAAGTCCATCTTTTTCCCATTGATAGCCTTCACCGAATTCATCGCTTACAACATCAACCTCATTCCAAGTTGTTAAATCAATATTAGATAAGAGTTTTAATGTCTTGATTTTATCCGGCGTTACACCAATCGGCTGCATTTTAAGTACACAATCGACTGAATACTCGTCATCAACAAAACTGTATTGGATAATTTTCATCGGTATTGGTTGCTGATTTAATTCAATCCAAAAATAGCCCATCGGTGTTTCTAACATATGATAAATGCCTTCTTTAAAGTTAGGATCTACTGTTGAAAAATCTAATACTTTTTTATCCATTAACGTTAGCACTCGTTCAATCGCCCGTTCTTCATTAAATGTTGAATATAACTTCGCAACAGTTTTTAATTTAACAAGTGGAAAGTTTAGATGTAGCGTTTCAGGAAAGCTCTCATAAATATTGATGATTTGCGCTTCTTTTAGCACATTTTCTTTTCCAACTGGCACCATCACCCAATCATCTTCTGTCATCGAGCGGTCAGGGCAAGCATAAGTATATAATTTGCCATACTCGTCAAAAGCGACTTCAGCTAAACGTAATTTACCCGACTGTTTGAACGGTACCACTTTATTTGATGGTAATAAGGGATCACACTTTGGCAAAACCCAGTAACTAATCTGATCAGCAGTAAACCATTGATGATATTCCGTTATTTGTGACCCATCAGTTAAATCCTCATCCACCAAGTAATACCGATTATCTCGAATCAGCAAACTGCAATCTTTCCAGTAAAAATCATAGTCAATATTTTGCGTATAATGAAAACTTGGATTGCCTGCAAAACTCAAAATAATTTTACAGCCCCAAACACCATCAAATGTAACCAGTAATTTATTTTCTCGAAGCACTATTTTTTCAATATAAGCATCATGTAGGTGACGTGAAATAGTCAAAAAGTTTTTGCATTCTTGTTCATTTGAGATATGTCGATAATTTGTCTGTTTTAATTTGCTATCTAAATCCACACATTTTTGAACAAGCGAATGTGGCACGCGATTATCTCTTAAATTTTCCAGTATCTCAGGTGAAATCAATGGATGAATGCCGCCTTCCCCAATTTCATTCACTTGCCAATCACTTTGATCTGCATCTAAAAACAATAGCATCGGTTCATAAGATTTATTATTAGGTAAAAATTCATGTTGTAGGATTAATTTTGTTTTCGTTTTGTCCAGTATGAGGTAAACATAATCATACCAAACATCGTTGGCTAGTTGATGTTTTTTCGTAGAAATACAGCCAAAAACCATTGAATAATAAAAACCTCCATCTATACATCGCACAATGGCCTGCACCTGGTTCACCTCAAATCTTTTTTCTTTTATTATAGCAAAATTCATCTTAAAAAGGCAGACAAGTTGTCATTTTAAGTCTAGCTTTTCTTCTTAATCAATGCTAGAATACTTTAAGTAAATTTTAGTGAAAGGAATGGATGATTTGGCAAAGACAAAATTTTACGCGGTCAAAAAAGGACGTCAAACAGGGATTTTTCTTACTTGGGCGCAATGTCAAGAACAAGTCAAAGGTTACCCAGGAGCCATTTTTAAAAGTTTTCCAACCAAAGAAGAAGCACTTGCCTATTTAGGTGGCCAAGAAGTAAAGGTAGCAACGCCCCAATCAGCCACTTCAAATTTAAAAACACCTTATGCTTTTGTCGACGGTTCCTATAATATCACAACGAAAGATTATGGCTATGGGGGCTTTTTACAAATAGATGAACAAACGAGAATCACCTTGCAAGGCAAAGGCAACGATGCTGAAAAAGCAAGCATGCGTAATGTGGCCGGTGAGATTGATGGGGCGATGGCTGCAGTTAAAGCCGCACTTGACCACGATTTAACGCAAATAACCATTCTATACGATTATCAAGGCATTGAAAGTTGGGCGACTGGTGATTGGCAAGCCAAAAATATTTTTACTCAGCAATATCGTGATACCATGCAGGCTTTAATGAGACATATTCAAATCCGTTTCGTAAAAGTCAAAGGTCACAGTGGGATTCCAGGAAATGAGTTGGCCGATCAGTTAGCCAAAGAAGCCGTTGGAATCAAGTAAAATACATGAAAAAGCTGCGAGTCTGAAATTAGATTCGCAGCTTTTTGCTTTATTCCGTAATGATTTTGCTTTCAAAGACGGGTGAATTAGTAATTGTATCATGTACAGGACATGTAGCTTCAACAAATTCGATAAAGTCTTTAATTTCTTGCTCCGTATTATCCGCTTTTACATGGAAAGTAATAGATATTTTTGAAAACCTTTTTTTCGCATTAGGATTGATATAGCGGAAACCATCTGGATCAAGTTCACCTTCCAAGTTTACCTTGAATGATTTCAAATTGATTTTCTTCACTCTAGCATAGGACTGCGCCACAATGACTAGACAAGCACCTAATGAATTTAATAATGCTTCTACAGGATTCATGCCAGTATTCGTACCACCTAGATTTTTCGGTTCATCTAAAGTAAATTCGAATTCTCGAGATTTACAATTCACCTTCAATCCACCTAATGCTGTTGTTTCTGCCGTGAACTACTCACCACTTAGCTAAACCTAACGGTTCTTAACGCTTGAAGTGGGAGCTTCTTGGGAATAGAGCATACTTGATAGCTTATTTCTTCACTAACA
>JGI24707J26582_10001090_pt1 | contig 21561 bp, 21 predicted proteins | sample BioPla1DNA1_FD_26582 | JGI IMG/M metagenome (IMG submission 26582)
TTTACCCCTTTCTATTCAAGAAATTGTTTTAGCAAGGATTTGTGCAGCTCAGCTCATTAATACTGTAGCTTGTTTACTTGCTCTTGTACCTTTGACAGTTGTTCTAAAATTAAATCCGTTAATTGCGCTGATAGGTGCTTGCTTTGGTTTGATTTTGGCCACAACCTTAGCGACCTTACTTTTGTTTATAGATTTACTTCGACCCATGCTTGATTGGGTTAATCCAATTAAGGCTATAAAGTCCAATCTTAATGCCATGCTTGGTATGCTACTTGCAATGGTGGTTGTCTTTGTACTAGGAGGCATTTTGGTGCTAACGTATTCATACCAAATACTTTGGCTAATTCCCGTGGAGTTAGCTATATTTGCATTAGTTTTAGGTTGGCTAGGCTGGTATTTATGGAACAAATATGGTGAAAAACTATGGAGGAGAATTGAGTACAGACTCTAGGAGGGCTCATTGTGAATTTTATACAAAACTTATATGTGCAAGATAGTTTAGTTTTGCTTTTCGCGGCTGCAATTAGTTTTTTAGCATATTATCTGGTTAGAAAATTTATTTTGCAGTGGATTTATGCTTTTTTTCGAAGAACACCGACAAAATGGGATCAGTTCTTTTTTGAACAGGGCGTTTTTGACACTACTGCATTAATTATTCCCAGTATTATAATGTTTCGTGTTTTACCTTTTTTGCAGGTTTTGTCTTTGGGTGTAACGAAGGTTTTGCAGGTGGGAGTCTTGATCGTAATAGCTAGTTCTCTAGATCGTTTGCTTAAAGCAGGTTTAAAGGCTTACAATTCTTTTCCCATCTCTGACCGTATGCCCATTAAGGGTTACGTACAAATCTTGCAAATTGCCCTTTGGATTTTTTCCGGCACGGCTATTTTATCCCTGCTTATAGGTCAATCTCCTTGGATCTTGATTAGCGGTTTAGGTGCTTTAAGTGCAGTTTTGCTCTTGGTCTTCCAAGACACCATTCTTTCTTTCATCGCCGGTATGCAACTTACTTTAAATGACCACGTAAGGGTGGGTGATTGGATCGAAATGCCCGCCTATGGCGCGGATGGTGATGTGGAAGAAGTTGCCCTTCATACAATTAAAGTGCGTAATTGGGATAAATCAATCACTACTATTCCCACCCACAAGTTAGTGGGTGATTCCTTCAAGAATTGGCGCGGGATGTTTGAATCAGGTGGAAGGCGCATAAAACGTTCCATATTAATAGATCAGACAAGTGTGCGTTTTTTAGATGAAAAGTTATTGGAGAGCCTAGAAAAGATTCAGCTTTTACAAGATTATTTAGCGGCAAAAAAAGAGGAAATCGCCGAGTATAACAGAGTTCATAATATAGATGATTCTTCGTTGGTAAATGGTCGTCACTTAACTAATTTAGGTACTTTTAGGGCATATTTAACGGCATATTTACGATCTCACCCCGGAATTAATAGTGATATGATTCTTATGGTGCGCCAATTACAGCCCACAACAAATGGTTTGCCCATGGAGATTTATGTGTTTACTGCCAGTGTGGCATGGGTGGTGCACGAAGGCGTGCAAGCGGATATTTTTGATCATATCTTGGCGATTATTTCAGAATTCGACTTAAGAGTATTTCAAAATCCTGCTGGTCATGATCTCTTAAAGCTAAGGGATGAAGGGAGTATTTTATAATGAGTGGTTATGTAAGGCGAGAGTATCCCCAATGGTCGTGGTCTTTTTCGCGTAATCAGATGTTTAAATCGTGTGCTAGGCGTTATTATTATAATTATTACGGTTCTCACAATGGCTGGGAATTTTCGGCACCCCCTTCTGCAGCTTTGGCATATCGTTTGAAGAAACTCACATCTTTATATCTTGTACTGGGTGATGCACTTCATAAAAGTGCAGAGCATATTGTTGAAAGGGTAATTGCCGGGCACGATGTTCCCAGTGCCGATTTTGTAGAAGAAGAGGTACGCCGTCAATTGAGGAGGGTGTGGACATCTTCTCAAAAAGCCCAAGAGTTATTTATGCAAAGACCGAATCGCGTTGATATGCTCCACGAATTTTATTATGGGATGGAGATTTCCAAACAGACAATCGAAAAAATCAACCTTCGCGCCACTAAGGTTGCGAAGGCTTTAGTTAAATCAGAAATCTGGGAAGAGTTGCGTAAACCGGACACAGAATTGGTTAGTTGCGAGCAGTTCGACACATTTCCCCTAAATGGTACCCCTATATATGCCGTGCCCGACGTTTTGTACAAAACTTCAGCGGGACAATGGGTTATTGTTGACTGGAAAACCGGAGAAGAAGTGGAAGACAATAAGGACCAAGTCGCTTTATATGCCCTTTACGTTGTAAAGAAGCACGGTGTTGAAGTGGAAGCGATTACTGCCCGTTTAGAGTATCTAAATCTCGATACAGTTGAGTCACTCAACTTTACCATGAACGAGCTAGAGGCTGTGGAACATTCAGCCATTCAAAGTATGGAGGAAATGCAAAACTTACTATTGGATCCGGAAGTTAATAAGCCTATGCCAAAAGAAAAATTTGCCTTAACTGATGCACGGGGTCTATGCCCTTGGTGCAATTATTATGAATTGTGCAGGGAAGAGCTTGAAGAAAATCCTGCTTAAGCATTGAAATTAGGGGCTAGAGTTGTGTTTTCTAGTTCTAAAAGGAGACGTTTAATGTTAGTCCCCCCTCCGTACCCACCGAACCAATTTGTACCCAAAACGCGGTGACATGGTATAATAATACTAACTGGGTTTGCCCCGACGGCTTGTCCCACTGCTCTAAATGCCTTAGAGTTAATATTTTGGCCTATTTTTTTGTAGGTTGTGAATTGACCATGGGGTATTTTTTTAACNTCGTGCCATACCCTAAGTTGAAAGTCTGTTCCGATTAACTCCACAGCCCACTTAAAATCTATTTTTTTCCCGTGAAAGTAAGAATCGAGATCTTGTTTATAAAGACTATCAAGGGGACTTTGGCACACGATTAGTTTGGGAAAATGCTTTGCGAGCCAACGTTGCCCTTGTTCTTCCCTATAAGAAGCGTAAACTAATTTGTTATTATGAAACCATAGATAGAATGGTCCCAAGGGTGAATTGTAAATTGAAATTCGCACAATAAACACCTCCCGGAGTGGATGTTAAAATACTCTTCGCAATGAAATAACTTTATCCTGCTGTTAAAGAAGGGAGCGGGTGATTTGGGTTCAGGTATGCAAGCGATAGATCAGAGATTAGAGCTACGTAGAAAAGTTCTCTTCTTGGCTTGGCCCGCGATTATAGAAAACCTTTTACACACTATGGTCGGTATTGTGGATACTGCCATGGTGGGTAGATTGGGCTCTGAGTCGTTGGCCGCAGTTGGTCTAGGAAATCAGATCTTTAATATAAGTCTAACGGTTTTTGCAGCCCTTGCCACAGGGAGTACCGCTATTGTAGCCAGACATATAGGGGCACGTGAACCTGAAAAAGCAAGCGAGGTTGCTAGGCAGTCTTTAACATTGGGTGTTTTTGTTTCGGGAACAGTTATGGCAATCTTACTCCTCGGTGCCAGAACCTTTTTGGGTATCTTATTTAGAAGTTCTGAGGCCATCGTTTTAGATCTTGGTGCCTCGTATATAAGAATAGTTGCCAGTGTTCTTATTTTGAATTACTTTTTAATAGTGATCAATGCCATTTTACGTGGTGCAGGTGATACAAAAACGCCCATGCGCATCACTGCTTTGGTAAACGTAATTAATATTATAGGCAATATTATTTTCATCTATGGTATTGGACCAATTCCTTCCTTTGGTGTTGCCGGTGCGGCCATAGGAACTGCAATTGCCCAAGGGTGCGGGGGAATTATTGCACTTATAGTATTATTCCGTACTAATATTTTGCAAGTTAGAATTACAGATTCTTATAAACCCAATGGAGTTATTATTCGGCGAATCTCAAATATAGGGGTACCTGCAGGTGTGGAACAGGGTGTTATGCGTGTGGGTCAGTTGATGTATACAATTGTTGTCTCTTCTCTGGGGACGGTGGCTTACGCCGCTCACCAAGTTGCCTTAAATGCCGAATCCCTTTCCTTTATGCCCGGTTTAGGTTTTGCAGTGGCAGCTACTACTTTGGTTGGGCAAAATCTAGGTGCAAAACAACCGCAAAGGGCGGAAGACGCTGCCAAGATAGCACGTAACCTTGGTTTAATTGTTATGTCCTTAATGGGTGTTATTTTCTTTGTTATTCCGGAACCCATTGTTAAGGTGTTTTCTAGGGATCCTGACGTAATTGCCCTCGCAGTCGTATGTCTGCGCCTAGTGGCGGTTGCCCAACCTTCACTGGCTGTTTGGATGATTCTTTCAGGGGGGCTGCGCGGGGCAGGGGATACTAAATCAATAATGAAAATAGTCTTGGTCGGTTTTCTCTTTGTGAGAGTAGGCTTAGCTTGGTTATTTGCAATTCGTTTGGGCTATGGCTTGGTTGGTGCCTGGGTCGCCATGGTGATTGATTTGGTCTTGCGCAGTATTTTGATTCAACGAAGATTTTCTGCAGGAGTTTGGAAGATGGTAAGAGTTTAAAGGGAGTTGAGACCATGGAAAACTTTAATTACTTTATGCCCACAAAAATGATGTTCGGATCAGATGTAGTCAAAAGAGAGTTAGGGAACATTAATTTAGGGAAAAAGGCCTTAATTGTCACCGGAAAAACCTCTGCTAAATTATGCGGAGCACTGGATGACGTTTTACAAGCACTAAATGGCGAATATGCCATCTTTGATCAAGTGGGTAATAACCCCACCGTGGAAAATGTTTTACAAGGCGGCAAATTTGCCCGTGAAAACTCATGTGATTATGTAATTGCCATAGGTGGTGGTTCTCCACTAGATGCCGCTAAGGTTATTGCTATCTTAGCAGTTAATGATGTACACCCATTAGACTTATACAAAAGTGGTTGGCAGAATGAGGCACTACCAATTATTGCCATTCCAACTACTTCAGGAACGGGAAGCGAAGTAACGCAATATGCTGTTTTAACTATTGAAGAATCAGAAACAAAAAAAGGTCTCGGTGGACCGGATTTGTTTCCGAAAGTGGCCTTTTTANATCCTGAATACACNGATTCATTACCACTGCAGATAACTATAGATACTGCTGTGGATGCATTGTCACACCTTATTGAAGGTTATTTTTCTAAACGGTCTACCGCGGCAAGTGATTTAGTTGCCCTTCAAGGAATAGCCTTGTGGGGAACAGCCATTTCGGCCCTAAGAGAAGGAAATTTGAACCGAGATATTCGCCGTAACTTACTTTTGGCTTCTAGTCTAGGTGGCATTACTATTGCCCAAACCGGTACTACTTTAGTTCACGCTTTAGGCTATTCCTTAACCTATTACCATGGCTACCCGCACGGCCGGGCTAATGGTGTTTTATTTGCCGAATACCTACGGTATACTGCAGGTGTTGCCCTGGAAAAAGTGCAAACTGTCTTAGATTTACTTGGACTTTCTTCTGTAGATGAGTTTGCAGATGTGATGAATGACTTATTCAGTGATTATGCAGGGAAATTAGGGCTTTCGGAAACCATGATAAATTCTTACGTTAAGAAGGCTATGCAAACAAAGAACGTTGGTAATTCCCTTGGTAATCCATCTGCTAAAGAATTAACAAGGATTCTAGAGGCCATAGTGTAACCAAAAAGCCGCCTCTCGCAAATCTTAAGGGGCGGCTTGGATAATTTTTTTGCTTAACTATTTTTAATAATGCTTACTACGTATTTAGCTGCAGCTACTAATTGGTCAATGGGCATTGTTTCTGAGGTTGTGTGTACATCAGTATATCCCATTCCTAAGATAACCGAGGGGATTCCGTATTTATTAATAATATTAGCATCACTTCCCCCTCCGGTGCTTTCAAGGTGCGGTTTAAGACCCACATCTTCGGCCGATTTTAGGGCTAAAGTAACTACATAATCATCGCTACTGAGTGAGAAACCATCATAGCTATCATTTATTTCGATGTCCACAGTAGTATTGTGCTCGTTACAAGTAGATTCCATGATTTCAACCATATGCTCAATTTGCTTGTTTAACTTTTCTCCATTCGCTGAGCGAGCCTCGCCTTTTAAAGAGACTAAATTGGGGATAATATTAGTTGCTTCTCCACCTTGAATGATACCGATATTTGCGGTAGTTTCTTCGTCAATTCGCCCTAATCTCATTTTTGTAAGGGCGTGGGCGGTGACTACTAAGGCACTATTGCCTCTTTCAGGGGCTACTCCCGCATGGGCAGCTTTGCCATGTACTTTAAAGTTAATATTTTTTTGAGCAGGAGCTTGAGTTACAATTGTTCCGACCGGACCGCCTGCATCGAGAAAATAGCCGGCTTTAGCTTGAAGTTTGCCATAGTCGAGATTTTTGGCGCCAAAAAGGCCCCCTTCTTCGGCTACAGTAAAAAGGACTTCTAGGCGTCCGTGGGGAATTTCCTGTTCTTGAATGAATTTTATGCCTTCTAAGATTGCAACAATGCCTGCCACATCGTCTGCTGCTAATATGGTGGTTCCATCACTGGTGATTATGCCATTATTAATTTGGGGCTTTATTCCTAATCCCGGTTGAACCCTATCCATATGGGCACAAAATAATATGGGATTGGCTTGTTTATCACCGTCTAAGACGGCAATGAGATTTCCGGTGGTACCGCCGATTTTTTCGCCGGCATCATCTTCGGTTACTGTGAAGTTTAAAGCTTGTAATTTTTCAATAAGAACATCGGCCATTTGACGCTCGTCTTTGGTGCTGCTATCGATTTGAACCAATTCGAGAAATTCATCTATCAAACGGTTTTCATTAATATTCATGTTAAACCTCCCTTTCTGTTCTTTCTTTCAATATGCGCAAATGGTTTCCTGCAAAGGAATCATATGGTTTCTTATAGAAGTATTAGGTGAAATGGACTGATATCATGGAAAAATTGGTTGGCATGGTTTTACTTGCGGGAGAATTATTATTAACTTGTGGTGCTGAAATGTACCGAGTTGAAGAAACCATCGAACGGATGGGAATTTCAGCGGGTTTTGCTCAAGTTGAAAGTTTCGCGACCCCCACGGGCTTATTTCTCTCCCTGCACACTTCTGATGGACGTGTTTATACTAGAGTCAGGCGAATTCGCCGCTCTTTTAGTAACTTAGCCCTTATTTCCGAAATTAATGCCATAAGCAGATCTTTTTCTTCAGGCGAAACAACTATAGAAGATGTAACAACTAGACTAAAAGGTTTAAAAAAAGAAGGTGTGCCCCATAATTTCTTGCGTCTTCTCATGGGTGGAATGGGGGCAGCCGCTTTCACCGTTTTATATTCCGGAAGTGGCATAGAAGCTTTGATTGCCGGGATAATCGGCTCAATTATACTTTTGATAGACAATAAACTCGAAGACTATCCCATTCCCAATGCCTTGGTGGCGGCGGTGGGTGCCGCGGTTGCCGCGGGATTAGCTAAGGGGGCCGCATTGCTTTTGACAATAAACACCAATGTGATAACTTTAGGAGCGGTGATGATTTTAGCCCCCGGGGTTGTGATGACCACTGCTATTAGAGATATGTTAAGCGGAGAACTAGTTTCCGGGGTAACTAGAGGTGCCGAAGCCCTTTCAATAGCCGTGGGAATCGCCACGGGTGTGGCGATTATTCTCAGTATGGGGGGCAATTAACATGGTGGTTCAGGTTTTGGCGGGATTTGTATCGGCCGTTGCCTTTGCATTTATATATAACGTGCCTAGAAGTGAGATTTTTAGGACGGGAATATTAGGTGGGCTCGGTTGGCTTACCTTTTCATTGACTAAAGACGCGGGAGGCGAAGTGGGGGCAATGTTTTTAGGCGCTACATCAGTGGCACTTTGTAGCGAGCTTTTTGCCCGCAGATACAAACAGCCCGTAATAATCTTTTTGGTTCCCGGAGTGATACCTTTGGTACCGGGGGGAAGAGCGTATTTGACCATGTTGAGTTTTTTACAACATGATTATAACGAAGGTGTTACTTTACTTGTTTCCACCTTCTTTTTGGCCGGTGCCGTGGCCGCGGGTATCATCATAGCCAGTTCGATTTTCCGGGTTTATTCTCGCGCAAAATATGTTAGGAGGCAATTATAATGGAAGCAAATAAAATTGTTGTATCTCTCGATAACAAAGAAATAGTGGTGGATGCAGGTACTTTAGTGGGCGAGTTAGCCGCAATGGTACCGGAAGCTAAAGAATCGGTGGTTGCTTTGGTAAACAACGATGNCATGGGGTTTCAGTTCCCTTTAACCGAAGATTGCCGGGTGCAATTTTTAAATACTAATTCCGAAGCGGGAATGAGGGCGTATCGCGCCAGTTTAGTGTTTTTATTTGTTAGAGCTGCTTTGGACGTTTTACCTGATTGTACCGTGCATATTCAGCATTCTTTAAACAACGGTCTCTACGGGGAAATTGATCATTCCGTGCCCGTTGTTGAAGAGGATATTAAAAAAATAGAAAAGCGCATGAAAGAATTGGTTGCCGAGGATATTCCTTTTGAAAGAAGTACCGTTCCGGTGGCAGAAGCGAGAAAGATTTACGAAGAACAGGGCTTTGACGATAAGTTGCGCCTTTTAGAACAATACGATGGGGAGCAGGTAACGCTCTATAATTTTGGGTGGTTTTACGATTATTTATCTTCAGTTTTAGTACCCAGTAGCCGTCATTTAAAGCACTTTAAATTGCGTTATTATCTACCCGGTTTCATTTTGGATTACCCGCGGCGGGCGAATCCGTCAAAAATTTTGGATTATGTTGAACAGGGCAAATTGTTTAATGTATTTTTCCAAGCAGCGCGTTGGCAGACTAATTTAGCAATTCCCGATGTTGCATCACTAAACGATACCATAAAGAAAGGCGGTTTCGCCGATCTCGTAAGAGTATCTGAGGCTTACCATGAGAATCAAATAGCGGATATTGCAAGTCAAATCAGCAAAGATCGCGATAGGTTGCGTGTTATTCTTATTGCGGGCCCATCTAGTTCCGGAAAGACAACTTTTGCCAATAGGCTATCTGTTCAGCTTCGGGTGCAAGGTTTGCAACCGGTGGCGATAGGGCTTGATGATTATTTTGTTGATAGAGATCGTACGCCCATTGATGAAGATGGTAATACTGATTTTGAAGCACTTGAAGCTATCGATCTAGAATTATTCAACGAACATCTTATTAAATTGATTCAAGGTGAAGAAGTGCATATTCCCACATTTGATTTTATGACGGGAATGCGCAAGTGGAATGGACGAAAATTAAAGGTTCGTTCCGATCAACCATTGATTATTGAAGGGATTCACGGTCTTAATGATGATTTGACCAGACTTGTTCCCATGGGTCGCAAGTTTAAGATCTACGTATCGGCTTTGACCAACTTGAATTTAGATAATCACACTAGAATTTCAACAACCGATGTGCGCATGCTTCGTCGAATGATTAGGGATAATCAATTCAGGGGCCATGATGCACGGGCAACAATCGAACGCTGGCCCTCGGTGCGCAGGGGAGAACACAGACATATATTCCCGTTTCAGGAGGATGCGGATGTTATGTTTAACTCTACTCTGATTTATGAGCTTGCAGTATTAAAGCCCCTTGGGGAGAAACTTCTATTGGGTATTAGTCCTGAGGATGTCGAATATTTTGAAGCTCGAAGAATGTTGCGTTTTCTAAGTTATTTTCATGAGGCAGAAGAGATAGATGCAATACCGAGTAACTCCATTTTACAAGAGTTTATTGGTGGTTCCTGTTTTGAGTGAACGGAGGCAACAACATGAATGTTCTACTAGTGGCTCTGAACGCAAAATTCAGTCACTCCAGCTTAGCGTTGCGGTATTTAGAAACCTATTGTCAGCGGGAATTTCCGCAAATTCAGGCGCTAGAATATAATATCAACCAAAACATTCAAGAAATCGTGGCTGATATTATAAATCGCAAACCGGATGTGGTGGGTTTTTCCTGTTACATTTGGAACATTGAACTGATTTTACCCATAATTTCCGATTTAGCAAAGGTGTGTCCTGAAACAAGTATCATTCTAGGGGGCCCGGAAGTTTCTTTTGATGTGGAATATTGGCTAGAAACTTACGATGCCATAGATTATTTGATTGCAGGAGAGGGCGAAGAATCTCTCCTGCGGTTCTTGCAAGAGTACAAGAAAAGTAATAGACAACCCACTGCCGAGCAGTTAAAAAGCGTGCCCGGATTAGTGTTTAGAATAGGCGATAAGGTGGTTCAAAACGGCCAAGAGCCTTTGGATCTATCCACCATTCCTCCGATTTATGATGGTGATTTGTCTAAGCTGGAAAATAAAATAGTTTATTATGAAACAACCCGTGGTTGTCCTTTCCGTTGCGCATATTGTCTATCCTCTGTCATGGGGCAGGTTCGTGAGTTTCCCATGGATTTAGCTAAAAAAGAGCTACGATCTTTAGCTGCCACAGGCGTTGAACAAGTGCGGTTTGTGGATAGAACATTTAATTATGATGCAAAAAGAGCCTTTGATTTAATCGAATTTATGATTGGTTTAGACACCGGCACAAGGTTCCAATTAGAAGTTAGCGGAGATATTTTAACTGAACCTATCTTGCAACTTTTGAAGACCGCTCCGGAAAATCGGTTTCAATTCGAAATAGGGGTTCAATCCACAAATGAAAGCACATTAAAGGCCGTACACAGGCACTCTAATCTTAAGCGTTTAGCTGAGGTTGTAAAATTTTTAAAAGATGAGACAACCGTCAGGGTGCTGCTTGATTTGATTTCCGGACTTCCGGATGAGGGTTTTGCTCGATTTGGAGAGTCATTCGATTATGTGTTTTCCCTTAGACCCGATCGTATTCACCTGGGTTTCCTAAAGCTCCTTCGCGGTTCACACCTGCGGGAAGAGGCAGAAAGCTTCGGTTGTGTTTATACGGAGAGGGCACCTTATGAGGTGCTTTATACAGATTGCCTATCGTACGAAGAACTGCAGCGTCTAAAACGCATAGACGATCTGCTTGATAAATATTATGGTTCGCGTTTTGAGCGTTCTATAGAGTTTTTATGCGAGGAAAGATCACCCTTTGAGTTCTTTAACGATTTTGCCGAGAAGTGGGAAAAGTCGGGTTATCACTGGTTGAATCACTCTTTAGTGAGTCTTTACAAGATTTTGTGGGATTTTTATGGTGAAGAAGATTCCGATTTATTGGCATGGTTATGTTACGATTTTCGTGTTAATGAAAGTCGTCAACTCACCCCTGAGTGGATGGGTGGGCTGAATAACCGGAGTAGGGAAAATGAATTAATTCAATCAAATCGTTTAAGCCAAATCTTACCTGAATTAGCCGACCTACCTCCCAGGGAAATTAGCCGCAAGATTTTCGTAGAGGAACTATCTTTTAAAAAGGGAACAGAAAAGNTCCTTTTTTATTACNCCGAACTTAACCGATCTGCTCAAGTTTTTCGTTTATAATAACCTAAAGGAATTCCCGTGATTTTACTTGTGATTTCGTCTAATGATACAAGATCACGTTCGTTTACTTCTAGGAGTGCCCGCTTTCCTAAAGCCCGCACTCCTTCCTTTATCTCTTCTGTACAGGAGTTTAGATAATTACCAAGATCATGGGCACCTTTTCTCCAATTGAATCGTTTACTCATCTTTCCACCTTCCATCGCCAATTGAGTTGGGGGTTCCCAAGGTACCGCTTTTAAAGATTGAGTGTGGCTCGCGGCAAAAAGCGGCATTGTACCCATATAAATGGCATTGGCACCAAGGGCAAGAGCCTTTAAACATTGTCCGGGCGAATTAAATCCTCCGGAAATAATCAGACTTACTTTGTTTTCTGCTTTGCGCAAACGCAGGTGTTTAACAGCTCTGCAAAGACCTATCAGCGTTGGAAGACCAAAATCGTCCTCCAAAATGGGTGCCGCTGCCACGGTTGCAGCTTGTGCGCCTTCGAGGGCGAGATAATCAACTCCGGACTTTAGACAAAAATCTATTTCTTCTTCTAGATGATCACTCAGCGAAAATTTAATTCCCACGGGAATACCATCTCCGGCTTTTTTAAGAAAAGACACCAGTTTTGGTAAATCCCGTGTATTACGTAGTGCCGGCAGAGATGTGCGAATCAAATGGGGATACGGTGCTTGAGCCCCTCCTGCACTGGCACCCTGGGCTATTTGTATCTCAATTGCATTGGCATCTCTGAGCATGGTTAAGTTGCGATGCAAAGGGATTCTAGGATATTGTACGATGAGTTTTTGTGCCAGTTCCCTCTCTTGTTGTAAATAAGCACCCTCACCTGTGTTAGTGGCTGTGCCCGCTTTTGTGCTCCCAAGGGCAAAAGCGGCCTTGAATTTCGCCGATAGGGCCCTTTTGTAAGCCATACCCGAAATAAGAAGTGGTGTGGTAACACGTAATGGTTTTTTTGCCAAAGGTCCAATGACCACATCAGTATTCACCGGTATTGTGTGGGTGAGTGCCTGGTTTTTAAAATGAGACGAAATAAACATCAAACCATCAAAATCAATGAATTTCCTTGCGGTTCCGAGGGGACGTTTAATGACAGTGCCATGTTCGGAACGGAGATTTGTTTCAATAATATTTTGAACGCCGGTACGCTTTGTGGCAGAGAATAATTCCGCTAGGTTTTCCACGTAAGGATCTGTTTGAATTATATCCAAGCCAAACCTACTTAATTGCGTGACTAGAAAACGAGCTGCACTTAGTCCACCCAAAGCCGCTAAAGAACCTACGAATACTTTTGATGATAATCTAGACAGAATATCGCCTCCTAAGGCTGGGGAAGGTAATGGTAAAACTAAGGAGTATTATATGGATAGTGAAGATCAAAACACTGATGTTTAGTATCCCTAAGGAAAAATAAGATATACTATGTCGAGTTTTGTGTTATGTGGGGTGAAGACTGTGGTTAGGGTAACCCAAAACGTGATAGTAGCTTTAGTTTTAATTGTTTTGATTTCTGGGGTTGGTAAAGCCTCAGTTTTTGTGGATCCCACTTCTTCGTATAGCGTAAAGATCCCGAATAATTGGGTTTATCAGGCATACGAAAGCGATAGATTACTAACGGTCTTTTACGGTGAAGGCAACCCCAATCTACTATATTTTGAGCAGTTTATTCAAATNCCCGACGATACTGCATTGAATTTTGCCGAGCGGACACTTGACCTTTATGCAGGTGCAGGTGGACTAAAAGAATTTCTTTTTAATGGCNACTTTAAGCATATAGAGGTTCATGGTCAGCCCGGAGTTTTGTGTGTTTATACATATAAAGGTAATTCGGGTAAGGACTTGTGGGAAGAAAGAATTTTCTTTAGGTTTTCTGAGAAGCACGCTTTTAGCATAACCTTCGGTGGAGAAGGAAAATGGGAAGAAAGAGATGAGGATGTCCTCAAAGATGTCTTAACCGATTGGCGGTGGTTATTTTGAGAACTAAAATAGTGATGACCTTCATTTTTCTTGTTGCCATATTATGTAGCCTATCATTTTTTGCACCGGTAGGAATGGCGTCATCCCTTGTTAGCAGTTCCTTTGAACGAAGTTTAGGTGGAGGAGTCGCCAAAGAAATTTTAAATCAATATGGCGGCGAATATGAATTGCCTATTCAACAGCGTTTGTGGGTCGAAGAGGTTTTTCGTAGATTAGTGGAGTGCACGGAGAGGAAAGATGTGGAATATAATTTAACGATATTAAATTCCTCGGCACCTAATGCTTTCGCCTTACCTGGAGGTTATATCTTTTTAACCAAGGGCTTGCTTAGAATATTGGTAAATGATGAAAATAAATTGGCCGCGGTGCTGGGTCATGAAATTGCCCATGTTGAAAAGCGACACGGTATAAATGCTGTTTTTAGACAAATGGGATTAACCGTGCTACTTGAGGTCGGTGTTATCTGGTTAGATCTTGTTTCAGCCGATGTATTGCGTGTGGGATCGGTAACTTTGTTGCAGTTATTGCAATTGGGGTGGGGACGAGAAGCCGAATTTGAAGCGGATATTCTCGGTCAAGACATGGCTGTACGCGCNGGATTTGATAGTGTTGGCGGTGTTAGTGCCTTAGATAGTCTTGCTGAACAAAATAAATTTGATTTACCTATGAAGATTTTTCGTACACATCCCGATATCAAAAATAGGCGAACACGTCTAGAAGAAAATATGCTTTCNTATTGGTCAAAATTGCATGCAGTAACTGAAAATAATGCTCTAAAAAGATTGGAATTAAGCAGGATTTCTCACCAGAATGGGCGAACTGATCCTAATAACCGATTTAACCTAAAAATTTTATCAGGAAAACGCGGTGGTCTTGAACTTCACGACCTCCAGTCAGATGAAAAAACAATTTGGCTTCAAGGTTTTCATGTGAAATCGTATAACTGGTCACCTAAGGGAAAATATCTAGCGGTCTTGGGCAAATTAGATTCGGTGTCCCAGATCTGGCTCGTTGATCGTTATGGTTATGTCATAAAACGATGGGTATCNAGTGAAAAATTAGGACNAATTAACGATATGAGCTGGTCCTTGCGTGAAGATATGTTGGCTTTGGATATATTCAAAGACGGAAAAGAAGAAATCGTGGTGACCTATGTCCATACTGATGTTTATATTCCCATAACTGATGATCATGGGGGAAACAGTAGTATTTGGCATGATAATTACATTTATTTTTTCAATAATGGACGGTGGTATGGACGCAAGATGCCTGAGACCAGAGCAGTCGTTATACCAAACCCCATACCGCGGGTTGTGGAAAGGAAAAGGATTTTATCACCCACAATCATAGAAGAAGGAAATACTATCCGTTTAACCAGTCCCTCATTGATCTTGCCATAAGAGGAGAAAATTAATGAATGTTTTGATTACGTGGAAGTTTTTAGACGATACAGATGTGGAGTTATTGCGGCAAAAAACGGGAGTTAACGTAATTAAAAGTGATTCAAAAGAACATGCATTAGAACTCGCGCCACATGCAGATGTTGTTTTTGGATTTCCATCTACTGAGATTTTGCAAGCTGCTGTTAACTGTAAGTGGCTTCAAACCCCTTATGTGGGTGTTGAGCGAATCTTGCGCAGCGAGTGGGGGAATACCGAGATGGTGGTCACTAACGCCAGTGGGTGTTTTGGACCGCCAATAGCCGAGCATGCGATTGGTCTGATTTTGGCTTTTAATAGGGGATTGCATCTTGCACGTGATAATCAAAATGGGCAAGTGTGGAATATGAATACTAATTATCCATTTCGGGAGTTAAGCAACGCAACTGTAGGTATTCTTGGTTACGGCGATTTGGGGCGTAATATAGCCATAAGGCTCGCAGGATTCGGCTGCCGCACAATTGCGTTTAGAAATAATCCCACAGGCCACGAAAAGCATAAGGTTCATAGCCTTGAATCATTTCCGGATCTCGCCGGCGAATTAGACTATCTAATTTGTGCATTGCCGGAAACCCCTAAAACCATAGGACTTTTAGATAAAAACATGATGCAATTATTGCCAAAACATGTTATTATAGTGAATGTTGGTCGCGGAAGTCTAATTCCCGGTGATGATTTAATATTCGCGCTAGAACAGGGCATCATTGCAGGGGCGGGCCTTGATGTCACGGATCCTGAGCCTCTTCCGAACGAAAGCCCTTTGTGGAAAATGCCAAATGTGATAATTACGCCGCATAACAGCGCGTTCACACCTTTCCATAAAGAACGGCTCATGCAGATTTTCTTAGAAAATTGGGATCATTTTAAAGCCAATGGCGAACCTAAAATTAACGTAGTCGATGAGCAATTGGGCTACTGAATATATCATTCGATGACTATTTGAAAATTGTGTTCGTAATTGAGTATATTTCGTCTTAATCTTTTGTTTTGTATACTCTTGAAGTACATAAACAAGTAGGCTAAGGTGAGCGAAATTAAGGGGTATTATTTTATGCATAATAAATTCAAACCTTCCATCCTAACAATTGTATTAATATGTTTCTTTGTTTTGTGTGGTATGTTAGGTTCTACCTTAGCGAATGAATCATCTAAGTCTTTAGATCTGAATATAAATTTAGACTTGAAATTTCCGGCAGATAGATCGAAAGATAATTTCATGGAAAAATACGATGAAGTTATCAATGAAATCGCCATAAGTGAAGAAGCAAACGAAGTCGTGGATCAGATTAGGGATGTATTTTTAGAAGTTAAAGATGCCAAAATGGATGTACTTATTACTGAAATTAAAGGTCAGCGCAATGAAGAAGTACATTTGGAGCTTTTGGTAGGAGTGGAGCAAAAGCTCGCACGTTTAGAATTTAAAGCCCCAAGTGCTTTGCGCGGCAACATTATGGTTTTGAATCAAGAAAAGATGGAAACGAAAATGTTTCAACCCGTTGTTAATAAAATAAGAGTGCAAGCCCTGGAAGATGTAAGCAAAGAGGCCTTATCTGCACTAAATGTTGCACAGATTACATCTTATTTTGATTTTAGTCAATATGAAGTGGATATTTTGGAAGAAGTCAAGGTGGATAATGTTCATGATTATCTGCTACGGGTATATGCTTCTGATGGTCAAACTTGGCTTGTGCGCGTAAAAAACGACAGCTGGGTGCCCTATGAAATTGCAGTGTATGAAAAAGAGGTTGCCATGGGAATCGTAAACTTTCATAATGTTGTCTTAAACCCTGAATTAAGTGTAGAAGAATTGCAGAGGTTACCAAAAGTCAAAGAAGAAAGGATTTAAAGGGGGGGCGTCATTGCGTATTCTAGATAAGATTATTGTCGTGTTTTTCTCAGTTGTAGTTGTTGCGTTCACGCTTATAGCACCCGCAATGGCGTTCGAGGCCGAAGATATTCTCTACGGCTATGGATATCAAGGTTGGTTAGCCGGTTTAGGTATCAGTCAGGAAAATGTTAAGCCCCTAGGTTTCTTTGGGTACGAGAAGACAGGCATTGATGGTTTTGTTGGTCAGAATGAAAACGACGATCAGATCTCTAGTTGGATAGGAGGACACAAGCAGGTCTTTGTGGGTAACTATGGTTATACCTTGGAGTTATTTGTGGCTAATACTGATAGACCCATCCTTTCAACATTTGTAAATAGTCTCGATCCCCACATTGGTGCTTATGGGGAGTTTAACCGTATGTATGGAGATTTTGGTCATGGACTCAGTGGAACGGCCCAGTTATTTGTTAATGAAGAGGGGCAATTCGAATATTGTATCAGTCCCTATGTACAGTTTAATAGACAAGGCGTCTGGCGCTTTTCCGCTTCCATGGGTACTGTTTTTGGTCTAGGAATGTCTTATTTAGAACCCATGGAAGTACTCAAATTTGACGTAACTTTATTGGATGAGTCCCTTAGTTTTCACGTGTTGTTGTCTGTCCCCGAAAAACCGGTGACTTTTGGGGCCGGTTGGACACAAGAACGATTACAGTCATTTGTGCGTTATACATTCTAAAGAAGGTTAACTTTGGGGGCTCTGTCCCCTTTTTTATGCCTAAAAGGGAGAGTAGATTAAGTGCATGTTGTTTTAGTGGAACCTGAAATACCGGCTAATACAGGTAACGTTGCCCGATTATGTGTGGCAACCGGTTCAACTTTGCATTTAGTACGCCCTTTGGGTTTTTTTCTGAGCGATCCGAAGGTACAAAGGGCCGGACTCGATTATTGGAAGTATCTCGACTTACAAGTGCATGATTGTTTTGATGATTTTCTTGAAAGCGCAAACCCTCATAGGGTTTTTTTGGTGGAGACAGGGGGCTTGCATCTTTATTCGGAAGTGGAATATGAGCCCGACGACTATTTGGTCTTTGGAAGCGAAACAAAGGGATTAAATCAAAATATAATTAACAATTTCCAAAATAATGTAATTACACTACCGCAAAAAAATGTTCGTTCTCTTAACCTTTCTAATACTGTATCTATAGTAGTTTACGAGGCCTGGAGGCAACTAGGCTTTATATAATAAAATAGAAATCCATGCAGGATAACCGAGCTAAGACCAGAATATCTAGGCGTTAAATAAATTTTAAAAGTGTGAGGTGATTTGATACATGCGACGAGTCAAATCGTCTTTCGGCGGATTTTTTCCGAATGACGCTAAAAAACGTACTGCGCAAACTCCCATTGAAATACTTAAGGCTCCCGAAACTTTAGTCGTCTCGCTTTCACAACATGCCGGTAAACAGGCAAAGCCGGTTGTGGCTAAGGGTGATGAAGTCTTAAAAGGGCAGTTAATTGCCGAAGCGGATGGGGCCATAAGTGCTCCTATACACTCGCCAGTATCAGGAACAATCAAAGCAATCGAACCGCGAATACATCCAAGTGGTGACTCTATTCCGGCGATCGTCATTGAAAATGATGGCGAAGAGAAATGGATAGAGCTGGAGCAACATCTTGAACCGGTACAGCTGGATGCAAGCACCATCAGAGAAAAGATTAGGGATGCAGGAGTAGTTGGCATGGGTGGGGGAGGTTTTCCCACAGCATTAAAACTGGAACCTCCGGAAGGCATCACTATAGATTTTTTGATTATCAATGGTTGTGAATGCGAGCCCTATCTCACAGCGGATGATCGTATAATGATAGAATATGCTAAAGAGATTATCCTAGGAGCCCGCTTGATGGCTAAGGCATCAGGAGCACGGCAAATTGTTTTTGCCATCGAAGATAATAAACCTGAAGCTATTAATGCTATCAAAGCAGAGGCAGGCGCTTTAGATGTTGTTGTTTTACCATCGAAATATCCCATGGGAGGAGAAAGGCAATTAATTCAGGCGATTACCGGACGAGAAGTGCCAAGTGGTGGTCTCCCCTATGATGCCGGTGTAATCGTGAACAATGTGGGAACCGCTTATGCCGTTGCTAAAGCGGTAAGAGACGGTCAACCCTTCATTTCCAGGGTGATTACCGTATCCGGTGATCCGCTTGTAGAGTCGAAAAATTTCTTCGCACCCATCGGAACTCCCTTTCAGTATTTAATTGAATCCGCAGGAGGATTTAAGGAAACCCCGGGCAAGATAGTTGCCGGTGGTCCCATGATGGGTAGTGCACAATTTGATTTAGATTCTTCAATGGGTAAAACTTGCACAGGTTTACTGGCCTTAGCCAAGGGTGAAAGTGCAACACCAAACGTACTACCTTGCATTAAATGTGCCCGTTGCGTAGATGTTTGCCCCGCAAACTTACTACCATTGAAATTAGAAGCATTCGGAATGAATGAAATGTGGAATGAAGCCTACGACTACGGAGCTTTAGATTGTATAGAATGCGGATCTTGCAATTATGTTTGCCCTTCAAAACGTCCGTTATTGCAATATATACGTTTCGCAAAAAGGGAAATAATTGCCGAACAGGCAAAATCAAGCTAAAAGGAGGGTGGGGCAATGGAAGATATGAATTTAATTGTGGCGCCTTCTCCCCATCTGCGAGATAGTGACACAACTGAAAAAATAATGTTCTCAGTATTAATCTCTTTACTACCGGTGATAGGTGCTTCTTTTTACTTTTTTGGCTGGGATGCAGTACGTCTAATTTTATTGTCTTCGGCCACGGCAATTATCACGGAGTATGCTTTTCAATATATTAGAAAAATACCCATCCAAATTGGCGATGGAAGCGCGTTATTAACAGGTGTACTTTTGGCACTATGTGTACCGCCAAGTTTACCTAGCTGGATGGTTATTATTGGGTCTGCATTTGCCATTGGCATCGGAAAACAGGTCTTTGGAGGGTTAGGGCATAACCCATTTAATCCTGCACTTGTGGGGAGGGCGTTTCTAACAGCTTCTTTTGCAGCTGCCATGACAACTTGGACAGCACCTTTTGATGCCGTTACCACGGCCACACCTTTAGTCATGGGCGCGGCACGCAGTAGTCTTCCGGATTTATTTTTTGGTTCTGTTGCAGGCTCTTTAGGTGAAACCTCGGCTTTAGCCATATTAATTGGAGGTATTTACCTATTCTATAAAGGTGTGTTAGATCACCGAATTACCGTTGGAGTTTTAGGTACCGTCGTCATAATGGCATTACTCACGGGTCAAGACCCAATTTTCCATCTGCTTGCAGGTAGCGTTTTGTTTGGTGCCGTATTTATGGCCACAGATATGGTAACCTCGCCCATAACAAAGGGTGGAAGATGGATCTTTGGTATGGGTATTGGGTTAATAATAATGTTAATCAGAATTTGGGGAAGCTATCCCGATGGGGTTACTTTTGCAATCTTACTTATGAATGCTGTAACTCCGTTATTAAATCGATGGACACGTCCCCGAATATATGGGCAAGGGGTGAAGGTTAGTGAATGAGTCCCTTCGTATGGTAGTTGTGCTTACATTAATTGCCATGGTGTCAGCAGGCATTTTATCATTGGTTTATGGTTTCACAAGTGTTAAAATAGAAGAAAACGCAGCTCTAGCCTTGGAAGGTTCCGTTTTAGAGGTTCTACCCGGTACCAGTAAAGTTAATGTGGTGCGTTTAAATCCTGATGAATTAGGTGTGGATGATCCCAGAGAAATGCGTGAAAGGGAACAAAAGACTACTTTAATTTATCAAGGTGAAAATGACCAAGGGCAGCTTGTTGGTTATGCGTTTGTTGGTGAAGCAAATGGTTATAGTGGCACTGTAAGAGTCTTAGTCGGTGTTGATGAGCAGACAGATAAAATTTTAAATATCAAAGTTCTAGCNCACACAGAAACACCGGGTCTTGGATCAAAGATTGAAGACGAAAGTTTTCGCAAGCAGTTTGTGGATAAATCTGTTAATGATCCCATTAAACTCGGCGAAGATATTGATCTAATCTCAGGTGCTACTATCTCCAGTCGTGCAGTTGCTGAAGCGGTTCGTCGCGGCTTTGATGATGCTTCTGCAGTTTATGAAGGAGGGAAGTAGAAATGGGTAGGATTTATAAAGATTTTCTTAAAGGTCTTTGGTCAGACAATCCCACTTTCCGACTTCTAATTGGTCTTTGTCCAACCTTGGCCGTAACAANAAGTGCCAAAAATGGCATGTCTATGGGGCTCGCAACAGCCTTTGTTTTAGTTTGTTCCAGCGCGTTGATTAGCCTTCTAAAGAAGTTGATTCCCGATAAGGTGAGGATCCCTGCTTTTATTATAGTTATAGCCACGTTTGTGACTATCGTTGATTTGTTTATGAATGCTTATCTTTCCGATTTGCATAAGGTTTTAGGTTTATTTATTCCTTTAATCGTGGTTAACTGTATAGTATTAGGTAGGGCAGAAGCTTACGCTTCGAAAAATGGTGTTATTGCATCGGCTTTTGATGGGTTAGGTATGGGTCTAGGGTTTACTTGGGCCTTGACTTTACTAGGTGCTGTTCGCGAAATTTTAGGCGCAGGTACTATTTTTGGGCTAAGAATCATACCTGAAGGTGCCACTTTAGGTATAATGACATTACCACCGGGAGCGTTCATAACTTTAGGTATCCTTATTGCTGTAATGAATATGGTTGCAGCTCGGCTAAAGGCTAATTAGGAGGGTTGTTAATGAGTTTATTTGTAATTTTGCTCAGTGCACTACTGGTAAATAACTTTGTTTTGGTTCGGTTTTTAGG
>JGI24707J26582_10001095_pt1 | contig 21542 bp, 21 predicted proteins | sample BioPla1DNA1_FD_26582 | JGI IMG/M metagenome (IMG submission 26582)
AAAAAATTCCTATATTGCTCTGATACAATCATGAATATAGGAATTCTAATGTCTTATTCGTTTATGGGTAGTTCCTTATCTTCAACTTCTTCCTTATTAGTATTGGGAGCCTCATAAATAAACCAATCCTTTATATTTCCGATGTAGAATTCCTTTTGCGGATTAATCTTACCCTGGATTCTTTCATTGGTAATAAGTGCTGCATTTCTAAAATATAAACTTATATAAGGTAATTCATCGGCAATAAATTTTTGGAGCTTATCATATTCCTCTTTCATTTTTTCTTCGCCTATCGCATTAAATGTCTGTGCTAGGAGATTATCCATCACGGCGCTTTTATATGAAATGTAATTGGTACCGTTTTCTATTTCTGAAGAATGAAAGGCAAAACTATAATTTGGAATCGGTGAAAGTTTCCAGCCCCCAAGGAAAACATCAAAGTTTTTAGAGTTTAATCTATTTAATAATTCCTCTTGATTTATTTCCTCTACTTGAATCTTTATTCCTACCTCTTCTAACATATTTTGAATCTCATATGCGACCTCTTTTCTTTCAGGGTTCTCCGAAGCAACAAGTAAATTAAAGCTAATACTTGTCTTAATCCCATTGACTTCTTTATCTAATATCCCATCCTGATCTAAGTCCTTCCATCCCGATTCTGCGAGAAGCCCTTTTGATTTTTCTATATTAAAATCATATCTTTCAGTCTCTTCAGTATAAAGCCAGGACTTGGGGTTTATCGGAACCTCTGTTATAATTCCATGGTTTAAATAATAATTTTCTAATAGCCTTTTTCTGTCAATTGCATAAGCTATAGCCTTTCTTAATTTTTTATCCTGAAACAAGGGTTTGTTAAAGTTAAACCCTATGAAATCATAATGAGAAGTTGTGTATTCATGAATTTGCGTGTTGTCTTTTTGTGCATATTTTTCCCAATCAACGATATCTGTCCCAATTAAATCTAGCTGCCCCTGGTCAAAGGAATAAAGATCTGTTTCTTCATCAGGAGTAACTACTACCTTTATTTTTTCAATGTATGGTTCACCTTTAAACCAGTCAGAATTTGCCCTTAAATTTAATTCTTTAGTCAATGAATATCCGTCCATCTGATATGCCCCTGTTCCCACAGGATTTACTTGATTCATTGTATCTACATTTTGCTCCCCATATACATGAGCAGGAATAATCGGAAAATACAAGGCATATATTGCTCCGCTAAAAGGCTGATTATAATTAATTTTAATAGAGTATTCGTCTATAGGTTTATATGAAATGACATTTTGCATACATCGTTTATAAGGGGAGGTGTCTAAGGAATTTTTAATGGTATCTAAAGAAAAAATAACATCTTCTGCGGTAAATCTAGTTCCATCATGCCATTTAACATCTTCCCTAAGTTTGATTGTAACTGTAACTCCATCATTAGAAAATTTCCAGTTTGAGGCTAAGTTTGGGATTGGTTTTTGCGTATCATCAAAATCAATTAAAGAGTCAAAAATAAGTTTAAGTGCTTGATCAACAGTATACTCTTCATTTAATAAAGGATTTAAGGTTTTAGGGGTTCGAATTGCCAGAACCATTTCTCCCCCCTTAGAAGGTTCCTTTGGTATTTCTTCTTGCACCTCATCCTCAGTTTTTGGGGGCTGGGTATCTTTAATGCCATCCTTAGCACAGCCCGTTATTAGAACTATTAAAGAAATAAAAATCAAAGTTAATTTTAGTCTTTTAAACACTTTTATCGCACCTTCCTAGACCATTTATGCCATTGTAATTATATTTTGGTTTATTGTATGTATTTCCTAAGAATCCTTATTCAATCAAATCCTATAATCCATTACTTGTAAAGGCGTTTGTATTGTATCCTAGCCTTTGATACCTTTTTTACATATTCTCTTGTTTCTTTAAATGGAATTATAATAAGATTTTCCCCGTCTTTACTATACTCTTCATTTTTTAGCCACTTAGATACATTGCCACTACCAGCATTGTATGCAGCCAAAGCAGTATCAACATTATTATACTGTATCAAAAGCCTTTTTATATACCAACAACCCATTTGGATATTAATTTCAGGATCATATAGCTTTTCACTAGAATAACCTTCTATCCCTATTTCCCTTGCAGCCCATTCCCCAGTTTTATCAGTAATTTGCATAAGACCTTTTGCATTTTTGGGGGATTGTGCCTTGGGATTAAATTTGCTTTCAGTTCTAATAATAGAAAAAACAAGGTGAGAATCCAATTCATATTGTTTAGAATACTTATTGACTAAGGTTTCATATTTTATAGGATAAAAAAATGCACGGATTAAGATTGAAAAAACAATATAGATTATAGCACAAAAAAGCACAATGAACATCAATAATTTAATTTTTCCCCTACGAAGATCTATTATATATGACATATATTATCTCCTCTAAAATTTATCTTTCTATAATATTTCTTAGCTGTTTTTTTGTAAGTTCCCTGTCTTTCCCATTATCAATGATTCTATCCGCATATTTTTTCATTTCTTTCCAAGGCATCTGGGAATGAATGCGGGTCTTAGCATCATTCCTGTTTAGCCCATCCCTTAGCATTATTCTTTGTATCCTAGTCTCTACATCAGCATAAACCGCCCATATTTCATCTGTTAATTCATACAATCCTGATTCAATCAAAAGAGCGGCATCAATTATGATGTAATCATAGAAATCTGGGGTCTTTTTAACTTGATTTATCTCCTTAATAATTTCCTCTTTTATTTTCGGGTGGGTAATTTGATTTAGGATATTTAAAAATAATTTATTAGAAAAGACGATTTCTCCAAGCTTTCTTCTATTAATCTCTCCATCTTCTTTTAAAATCGTTCTGTCAAAACTTCTAATAATTAAGTAATATGCTTCTTGACCCTTTAATATAATCTTATGACCTATTTTATCTGCATCAATTATATAAGTCTTTGTCATTTCCTTTAGCAACATTGAAATCGTGCTCTTTCCACTGCCACTTCCCCCTGTTAATCCAATAACCTTCATTATTCCCTCCATTATTTGGTTTCAAACCAGCTTTTTCCTAGGTGCATATCTATTTCCAAGGGCACATCTAATTCTACAGCATATTCCATTTCATGTCTAAGAATTTCCTTAACCTCTTCAATCTCATCTTTATGTACTTCAATTATAAGTTCATCATGAACTTGAAGTATCAATCTAGATTTTAATTTCCTTTCTTTTAGCCTATTAAATACCTTAATCATAGCAATTTTAATTATATCTGCAGCAGTTCCTTGAATGGGCGTATTCATGGCAACCCTTTCACCAAAAGAACGGCGCATAAAGTTTTTTGAATTGATATCAGCAACTTCCCTTCTTCTTCCAAAAAGGGTGGATACGTATCCTAGTTTTCTAGTCTCATTAATTGTTGCATCCATGTACTTTCGTACATTGGGATACTTTTCAAAATAACCTTCTATATACTTTTCTGCCTCTTTCCTAGAAATATTTAAGTCTTGGCTTAAGCTAAAGGCTCCTATCCCGTACACAATCCCAAAGTTCACAGCCTTAGCATCATTTCTTTGCCTTTGTGTTACTTCATCAAAAGGTACCTTAAATACCTGTGAGGCAGTAATTCTATGAATATCTTCCCCAGTTCGAAAAGCATTAATAAGGGTTTCGTCCTTAGCAATATGTCCCAAGACTCTAAGTTCAATTTGGGAGTAATCCGCATCTAATAATAAATACTCCTCATTGCTAGGAATAAATACCCTTCTAATTTTCCTTCCCATATCCAGCTTAATTGGTATATTTTGAAGATTGGGTTCTGTACTGCTTATTCTACCAGTGGCAGTTATAGTCTGATTAAAAGTAGAATGTATCTTATTGGTTTCTTTGTTAACAACAGCAAATAATCCGTCTCCATAGGTAGTTTTTAGCTTAACCAATTGTCTGTATTCTAATATTTTTTCCACAATAGTATGCTTGTTTTTTAATTTATCTAATACTTCTGCAGCAGTTGAATATCCTGTTTTTGTCTTCTTTTCCACAGGAAGTTTTAATTTTTCAAAAAGTATTATTCCTAATTGTTTTGGTGAATTAATATTAAATTCTTCTCCCGCTAATTCATATATTTCTTCCGTAAGAATACTAATTTTTCCTTCTAATTCATAAGTGTATTCTTTTAGCTTATTAATATCAACCTTAAACCCTTGGTCTTCCATTTTAAATAAAACTTCAATAAGAGGGTGTTCCACCTCATAATAAAGCATTTCTTGGTTATTTTCCTTTAATTTATCTTTCATTTTCTCTTCTGAATTAAAAATTATATACGCCTGATTGGCTGTAAATTGTGTCCTTACATCTTCTTCTAAATCCATAATGGATTTTTTGCTTTTCCCTTTACCCAAGACCTCTTCTTCACTAGGAATGACTTCTCCCAAAAATTCTTGGGCTAAATCATCGTATGCATATGTTTCCCTCGTCGGGTTTAATACATAGCCTGCGACCATCGTATCGAACACAAGATTGTTTAAAATAATATCAAATCTTTTTAAGATATGCATATCCTGTTTTGCTTGATGGGCTATTTTTCCAATATTATTAGACTCAAATAGAGGTTTTGATATTTTCATTATGTCTTCCATGGATAGATCTTTTGAAGGTTCTACCCATATTCCTTCGCATTTCTCATGACAAAAACTTATTCCTAAAACCTTATCTTTATCAGAAAAAATAATAAAAGAAGTTTTCTTTAAACCTAAGACCTTTTCTATAAAATCTTCGAACCCTTTCTTGGATTTTATGGCCTTATATTCTCTATTAACTACATTTTTATTTTCAAAACTATTATCAGGTTCCTTAGAAAAATTAAGTTTATCCAACAGACTTTTAAATTCTAGTTGCCTAAATAATTCATATGTTTTAGAGTTTATGAAGGATTTTATTTTTAGTCTTTCCCATTCTATTTCAACAGGTACTTCAGTACAGATAGTCGCCAAAAACTTACTTTTTCTTGCCTGCTCTTCATAAGTTTTTAGGTTTTTTGAAGCCCTATTAGGTTTAATCTCTTCTACATGGCTAATGGCATTTTCTATACTGTGATATTCTTGGATAACCTTTAAAGCAGTTTTTTCTCCTATACCTGGAACCCCTGGAATATTATCCGAAGAATCCCCCATTAAAGCCTTTACATCTATGTATTCGAGGGGGGTAACGCCTATTTTTCCAATCAAATCTTTGGCAAAATAATCCTCTACCTCTGTTCCACCCCTTTTGGTTTTAGGGATTCTAATTTTTATAATGTCAGTGGCCAATTGCAATAAATCTCTATCTCCAGATATTACAATCGGTTGCATTCCAGAGGCCTCTGCCTTTTTTGCAACAGTTCCTAAAATATCATCGGCTTCGTACCCTTCTTTTTCTAATCTAGTAATATCCATAGCATCTAAGATATCTTTTAATAATTGTATTTGTGGCCTTAATTCCTCTGGCATTCCTTTTCTATTTCCCTTATATTCTTTAAATACCTTATGCCTAAAAGTAGGTGCTTTTAAATCAAAAGCAACGGCTATATATTCCGGTTTATCTTCATCTAATAATTTAAATAGGATGTTCAAAAAACCAAATACACCGTTAGTATATACTCCCTGTGAATTTGTTAGTAATGGTATCCCGTAAAATGCCCTATTTATAATACTATTGCCATCAATTAACATAATCTTTTTCATATCTATTCTCCTTGTCTTTTACTGAATCCTAATATTCATCACTCGCTTTGTTGTCATTTTATACTTTTTCCTATCTTTATATAATATAATATCCCCTTCTTGGTAAATTGAAAAAAGATTTGTTTTAGGGTTCCATTCATAAATGGCTCTTAAATCCTTTTCCTTTACCTTTGTATTATCTCCAAATAAGATAGTTTTAGGATTTATTGAGTCTAGAAAATCTTTCGTTAATAAAGTTTCTTTTTCCGCTCCTGAAATTTTTAGTATTTCAGATTTTAATTCTTTTTTATTAAGCAATAAGTCCCTTTTATCCATATCTGTAATAGGAGGTAGGCATAAAATAGATAACTTTGAAGACTCAAGCTTAATTATTGCCTTTTTTTCTGATTGGGGAACTGTACTGTTTTTTGAGGGTCTTAAAAATGAAAGGGTTAAATCATCTATCTCCCATTTTTCTTTATCACTAATTTGATATATCAAAACACCTTTATCTTTAGCAGTATTTAAAAATTTATTTGCCGCTGTATCCAACTCACTTATATGAGGAACATATATTTTTTTAATTTTGTCTTTTTCTATTAGATTTATAAATCCTTCTATTTTTGTTTTCTTGGGAGAGGTTATTATTAATTCTATAACATTATCTGATTTTTGGTTTTCTAAATACTGAATAATATGTTTTGAATCCTTTTTTGCTGCCTCTCCAATTAAAATATCCTTTTCTTTTGTTTTAATAAGGGTGCAATCTCCTATTGGGAGTTCAAGAAAATGTATTTCTGTTTGGTGCTTTCCTATAACCGCATCATTCATATAAATATATGAAATAATAAAAACACCTATTAAAGCTAATAATACACATTTTATTTTCCAGCCTTGCATATTGCACCTCCATTTAGATACTTCCTTGAATATCCGTAAAATATAATCTTACAGGGTATAAATTAAATCCCTATATATGTTTATATTTCCTTTAGTATTATAGCATAAAAAAGTTCCGAATTTGATTCGGAACTTAAAAAATTATGATTTTATAGATTGTATTTTATTTAAAAGACTATTAGTATGAATAACTTACTTCCACTAGAGCACGAATATCCAATTCCCCAGTTTGAATAGGTGTTCGGTCCATTTCTTTTCGTACATTCATTTGTAAATCTTCAGCATATATAACACTTCTTCCTCCTACACTTTGTTCTGTAATTGAACTAGGAATTTTTATAGTGACCCCTATGGCCTCTCCAATGGCTGTTGCCTTACCTTTTGCATTATTTACTGCCTGTTTTAATGCTTCTTGATAATATTTTTCCGTATCTGCAATACTTAATTGTATTCCGCTTGAAACATTTGCTCCTTCTTCTACACCAATATCAAGAACATCCCCTACTTTTGTAATATCCCTAACAGTTATTTTAATGGTGTTTTCTACGGTATACCCAATTATCTTGCTTCCCCCTTTTGCTTCCCAGTCATATTGGGGATAGATTGAATAATTTGATGTTTGTATATCCTTATCGGCTATTCCCATTTTCTTTAGGGCAGCGATAACTTGGTCCATTTTTTCTGCATTCTTTGTTTGAGCGGTTCTTGCATCCTTGTTTTCTATGCGCACACCCATAGTAATATTTGCAATATCAGGTTTAACCTTTACAACACCCTCCCCAGTTGCGGTAATAGTATTTGTTTTATTTGTCCCAATGTTTGCCATCACTGGTTCTATCTTTAAGGTTTCTCTGGAGAAAACCCCCATAGTAAATACAAGAATAGCAATTAATGTTAAAGGTAAAATTTGATTTAGTTTTTTCATAATTTTTTATCCCTCCAATTTTTTATTTTTCTTATTATTATTTTAACAAGGGGTTTAAAGACTAAAAAAGCAATTGCCAATACAATTATCATCAAAATAAATGGAATTACCATATATGCCATGAGTATAGCGATTTCCTCAAATTCTCTTCTTATATCATTTAAAGATTTATTAAAACTGGATTTTATTTTTGTGCTTAAGTTAGGGCTAGTAATTTTTATAGGTTCTATCTCTTTTACCTCTCTTAAATCTATTGTAAAAGTAGAGAAGGAAATAAGCTGATCCCAGTTCTTGATTTTACTTTTATAAATCTCCAAATCCGTCCTAACCTGATTTAATCTTTCTTCTAATTTAATTAAATCCTCTACTTTATCTGCCCTACCCATAATCTCTAAAAGTCTATCCTGCTCTACCTCTAGCATACGAATCCGGCTTTCCGTTTCTATATATTCTTCTGTCACATTGGTACTAGTTTCTTCTTGATGGATTAAATGTCCCATGTTGCTTAATCGTGTTTGAATTTCTCCGTATTTATCTACTGGAATTCTAATAACTATACTGCCCTGTTTTAAATATATCTCCCTTTCAGGTTCGGAATGATAGATGTAACTAGAAGAATTTTCAACATATCCCCCACTTTGTTCAGCTATATCCCGAATCTGCCTTATAGCATTGTCAAATACTTCTACTTCCAAGGACATCATTGTGCTGTAAATAATTTTTCTATTTATAACTTCAGGTGATCTTACTTTGGTTATCCCCCTGCTACCTTCACTTTCTTTAACCAAATCAAGTTCAATATTCATCTGTGGAGTTTCTACTGCCATATCTTGAATTTCCATTTCTTCTTTCATAGTATCATCATTAGCCAATATACCATTGGTATGTCCGGCTGTACCTCTAGGAAATTCACTTTCTTTTCTTGCTTCGTCATATACTGTAATTCTTCCTAAACTTCCTGCGATCACAATCAAAAATATAAAAACCGCTGCAAGGCCAGAAAAAACTTTCCAATTACCATAAAATCTCTTTTTATTGAACTTATCTTCATTACTTTTATAAAGCTTTAACATTAAATCTCTATGATAATAATCCGGCAGTTTTTCTTCCGGCAGACCTTGGACTTCGTCTATTATAATTTTGAGCGCCTCAAACTCTTCTTTGCAATCGTGGCAGATTTTTAAATGGTCCTCAAACTCCATTTTTTCATCTCCAGCTATCATACCATCTATATAAGGAGACATTGCTTCCCTAAATTGTTCGCAGCTCATTATTTTCCCTCCTTTCTATTTTTTAGACGCTTATTATATTCAAAATGTTCCTGGTTGACAAGTATTTCTTTTAATTGCATCCTTCCCCTTGATATTCTAGATTTAACAGTGCCAAGAGAACATTGTAAGATTCCTGATATTTCATTATATCCAAAACCCTGAAAATCTCTTAAAATGATTGCATTTTTATGTTCTTCGGATAATTGATCCATCGCCAATTGAATTTGATGGGCTATTTCTTTATTAATAATCATTTCCTCAGGATTATGCTTTGTATCAGGATATTCTTTTTTTATACTTCCTCCTTCTGTTTCAATGCCTTCATCTACCGAATAGGTTTCTTTGTCTTTTCGTCTTCTTAGTTCGTCTATACATGAATTAGTAGCAATGCGGTATAGCCAAGTGGAAAAACGAGATTCTTTCTTGAATTTTTTTATATTTTCAAAAGCCTTTATAAATACTTCCTGTGATAAATCCTTTGCATCTTCTTCGTTATGGAACATTCTATAAGCTATATTATATATTTTAGTTTCATGCTCAATAACCAGTTCTTCAAAAGCAGCTATATTACCTTTTTGTGCGCTATTTATAAGCCTTAGTTCATCTTTTGCTTCCACACCATTCACTCCTTTCCTTAATTTAAAATTCTCTATAAAATTATACTATACTTTTTGACGTATTCAAAATAATAAAAGTTCCCCTTATTTGAATTTTTCAAATAAACTTAAGTATTTCCTCTTTATGCTAAAAAATTCAGCCTAGGGCTGAATTTTTATATCCGTATTTAAAATTTATATGTTCTTATCCACTGTTTATTCTTTCTTAATTCTACATATGCATAATAAGCCTTTTTCATCATTTGCCTTTCATCATTGAATTTCAGAAGGTGATATGCTTCATGAAATTTATAATATCCAGCATCTACAAAATGTTCTTCCCTTTGAGGCTTACAATAAAAACTACTTGCCCTCATTAAATACCAATGAACAGTTTTGTTAACAATGTCATCTCTTCCTTGAAATGTATATTGACTCTGCCCTATATATTTAATTATTTTTGCAGGAACGGAAGTCTCTTCCTCAACTTCTCTTAAAGCTGTATCTTTGTGGGTTTCCCCCAATTCTACGGTTCCTTTAGGAAGAACCCATCCCACATATTTGTGCTTGTAATTTTTATATAGTAATAAAATTTTACCCCTATGAATCACAACACCTCCGCAGCTCACCGCTTCTATCATTCTTATTCCTCCTGACGCATTCATATCTTTACTGGAAAGAAAGTAAATATAAACTTACAGCTTATATGTCTTGAAAGTCCATCAAAGTGCAAATTTATAAACATGGAATGAGTATAACTCTTTTTTCGATATTTTTCAACCTACCATTCATTATTCTTGGGGTTTAAAAGGTGAGCTTTGAATGTGTTTCTTTATTTTCCGCATCCCTTGTACCCATAGATAGAGCACAAATGGAATAAAAAAAAGCATAAGGGATGGAATCTTTGCAATTAATATAAAATCATATATCCCATGCAAAAGCCATGGCACGAAAAATGATTTTAAAAGTGTGTGTTTCTCAAACTTTGCTATGGAATAATAATACCCCATCGCCACGCCGAATAATGCATGACCGGGCACAGAAAATACAGCCCTTGCGATTGCAGTTTGATATCCCCCTAAATGAGGGTTAAACACATACAATATATTTTCAATTCCAGCAAATCCTAATGAAATAAAAACTGCATAGACTATTCCATCAAATTTTTCATTAAAGTTTTCATTTTTCCATATTAAAAAATATAAAACAATAAATTTAAAAACTTCTTCGGTACCGGAAGCTACAACAAATGATGTGTATGCTGCTTCTAAAACTCCCCCTGTTCCGGGAGTAAACATTGATAGAAATGCCTCTACCTCCATTATAGGGGCTGCTATAATTAATCCAAAAAGAATACCTAAAATAAGTAATTTTATAGGTTCCTTTTCATATTTATCCCTTATATAAATATATACTGAAGCTATTATAACGGGAGCTGTGGCTACTTGCAACAAATTCATATTTGTCACCTTCCTTAGTTGTTCAAGACTTGTTGAAGCAGTTTGCGGGCAATTGGTCCTGCACTACTTCCCCCCGATCCCCCATTTTCAATTATTACCACTACAACAGCCTCCGGCTTTTGTGAAGGGGCAAATCCTATAAACCAAGCGTGATCTTCACCAGAAGCATTTTGAGCGGTTCCTGTTTTTCCAGCTACAGAAATATTTGATATTTGGGCCTTCGTTCCTGTACCTTTATTCACCACGTCCACCATCATATTGGTTAATCTATTGGCATCTCCTGCATCAAAAAGAACTGCAAATTTTTCTGGAATTTTTTTATTCTTGGTTTTCCCATAGTTTGTTTCCATGTGGTCAATAATATACGGTTTCATTAAAATACCACCATTGGCAATGGCAGAAGTAATCATTCCCATATGAAGTGGTGATACCAGTGTCCTACCCTGCCCCATGGCTGTTTCAACTATTTCTTTATCTTCCGAATGCTTTGTTAACACAAACTGACTCCTATTATAATCCAATTCATAAGGAAGAGGTCGATTAAAAAGCAGTCTTTCTGATGTCTGTTTTAACCTCTCTCCTCCCACATCAGTTCCTAGTTTTGCAAAAGCGGTATTACAGGAAACATAAAATGCTTTGTTTAAATCTACTTCCCCATGAGGTTTAGAGTTATAGCAGCGTATTAAATTACCATCAAATATATCTTCACCCTTACAATTATAAAGAAAACCTTCTAAACCCTTCTCACTTTCTAGAGCTGATGCTGCTGTTATAACTTTAAATATAGAGCCCGGAGGGTATAACCCTTGTGTGGCCCTATTAATGAGGGGACTATTTTCCTCATCCTTGTTCAATTGCTCCCAATTTTGGCTTAGTTCATTAGGATTAAAATCTGGATTGGATACCATGGAAAGAATTTTCCCCGTAGATGGTTCCATAACTAGAATTGCTCCTTTTTTACCTTTTAATAACTCCCTTGAAGTGCGTTGTAGATTAGCATCCAAGGTAAGAACAACATGATTTCCTTTTAATTTGTCACCGGTAAAAACTTCTTTTACCCTTTGCACCATTTTATCATTTACCTCGAGAAGCATAAAATTTGCATATGCTTCTATTCCAGTTTTACCCTTTTGAACGGACCCGACCACATGGGCAAAATCTCTTCCCTGTGGATATTCTCTCATCCATCCGTCCTTATCCATTTTAGTCCTTGCCAAAACTACTCCCTTGTTATCTCTTATTTCCCCCCGAAGTATGCTTTTTTCTAAGGAATTTAACCTTGGATTATAAGGATTTATTATTACTATAGGGCTATCCAGGAATATAAATTTTAATAGATATCCTATTAATGCGCAAAACATCAATGAATATAGCCAAAATATTTTTTTTATGTCCTTTTTAACCTGCTTCAAGCTACTCCTCCACCTCTTCCCTTGTTTCATAAAAACTTTGTATCCATTGGAGTATCCCAATTATTAGGATGCTAGTGATAACAGAACTTCCTCCATAACTTATAAAGGGTAGGGTTACCCCTGTTAGTGGAATCATTTTTATCACTCCACCAATAATTAGAAATGCCTGTATAGCAATTAAATTAATTGCCCCTACGGCAAGGAGTGAGTAAAAGACTCTATTGCATTTTATAGCTATCATCACTCCACGAAGTATCATAAGTAAAAATATCAAAATAATTCCGATAGCAAATAGATTTCCAAATTCTTCACATATAGCTGCAAATATAAAATCTGTCTTTACAACAGGAATACTTTTAGGGTACCCCCTTGTAAGGCCACTACCCATCCATCCCCAGGTTCCTATCCCAAATAAGGATTGGGTTATTTGATATCCCTTGTAATCCATATCTTTCCATGGATTTAACCATGCTTCTACCCTAACTTGTACATGGCTATATAATTTATATGCCACCATAGAAGCTAAGCTTGCTCCCCCCAATCCCCCAAAAAACAAAAGTGAACTAGAAGTTCTAAGGTAAATCAATATAAGAAAAGTTAGAAAATAAATCAATGCTCCTCCTAAGTCCTTTTGAGCTACCAAAACTAAAATATATCCACCACTCATTATTGTTGGAATAATAATATCTTTTAATGAATTATATTTTCTAAGGGAGGCTGCTAAGTAAAATACAAATAAAAATTTTACGATTTCAGAGGGCTGAAAACTATATTTTCCTATGAAAATCCAGTTCCTAGCTCCAAATTGTTCCTCTCCTAATACAAAAGGCGAAAGCAGTAATATCCATCCGCTCATTAGGTAAACATATTCAAACTTTTCAAATCTAGGGATTATCATAAAAACTAAAGGTATAAAAAGCATAAGAATACTTCCTATCCCATACCATATAATCTGTCTGTTTGCAGCTTCTGGGTCTAATCTTTGCAACATAATTATACCTATATCCATTAAAAAGAGCATACTGTTCCAAAGAATAGCATCTGATTTTTTATATATAAGGGATGTAAGTATTATTGCGGCTATTATGAACACGAGGCTATAAATCCCTAATTTTGCTATTTCTTCTATCTCTTTAATATCGTTGGAACTTGCCATAAGAATAATGAAACTAAAAACATGTATAAATATAATGAAAATCCTTTGTTCAAAGACTTTGTTATTATACCCATGGATTTCATTTTTGCGTTCGTAAATAATACCCTTGTATCCTGCCCATAAAAATATGTAGATAAATATTACAAAAACATACCTAGAAACCAATATTAAAACCTCTATGATAGATTGTTTGGGCATCTTTTCACCTACTCTACTCCTCTAAAATAATGACCCTTCGTGTAATCTTGCTCCCTTAATATTTCTGCTTTTATATTTTTATCATTCCCATATCCCCTAATTATTTTTCTTATGTCTTCTTTCCTTTCAAATGTGAACTCTAGCCTCATTAAATCTATAGGAAGGGATAATATCTTTTCCAAATCTCTTAATAACAAAATAGGTTTCCCGTTATAAATAACTGCCGTACATAAAGAGCAGTCTTGTATAATGGGAAATGTCTCCCCTTTACGATCTATAAGCTTATAGTGTTCTTGATTATTACGATTGCTGCAAAATCCCTTAACTGATTTTTTATATAGGGTATTTCCTATAATACATTGTTTAGTTGTCATCAAAGGCAAATGCCCGTATCCTATAACTTCTATCCCATCTCCTTTAAAATCTTTTAACTCATCGTAGTTTAATTCAGGTGAAAGAGTAAAGCCCTCCACACCGTATTCCATCCAAAAATTAGCGGTTAATTGATTAAATATATTAAAGGTATAATCTAGTATAATCTTCTTTGTTGTCTTTTTCAATCTGAAAGCCTGTCCATAGGTTCTGATTAAAAACCCGTCTATGGAAGTATCTTCTAAATCATACCATATTCTTTCATTTTTGTAACTGACATCTATTCTAGGCAATGCTAAAAAGAATTCTGTATTGTTTTTATGGCAAATATTTGATACTTTTTCTATATCATCTTTTTTATATTCTCTAATTTCCAAGTATATTCTTTTTACCTTTGGATGAAAAACGTATTCGATATCATTTATATTACGAATTAGAACTGTAAATTGTTTATTGTCCCCTTTAATTATATTTTTATTTAAATTTGAAAAGTCAATATTAATATCCACAGCAGGCCTTTTATATTTTTCTATAATCGCATTTTGGAGCTCATCTATGGCTACTCTTCTTATATTGTTTAATTCCTTAATAGAAACATATCCATCATCATCCATATCTATAATTAGAGATTTAATATTAAAGGGGGTATTACCTGTTTTTAGAATCTGCTGTCTAATTCTTTCCTTTTCTAATCCATTAGTTATAGCTTTTTCCACAAGGGGACCATCGACCTGAACACTATTTCCTCTTTCATCCCAAAGTTTTAGATTAATTGCCTTATTTTTTTTGAAACTAATGGAGGCATGTATATCTAGTTTCCGACTATCTTTTTCATAAGTTTTTTGGATAGTTTCAAGAAGACTTTTATTTTTTGTCTTATAAACTCTATCTCCTTCCTTAACAAAATCCTTTATTGAAATGATAATTTTTTCTCCTGCCTTGCTCGTTTTTGATACACTAATGCCCGTATTTAATTTGCCCTTCCTCCAAATTTCTATTCCATCCCCCGGTTCTAGGGGTTCTACTGTATCTATTATGCATTTTTTAGTTGATGGATTATAATTTATCACTTTACCTAAATATATTCCCCAATGTTTAGGATTTTCAAAGCTCATCATATCTCTACCACTATGTTGATACAAATAACCATTTGAAAAACCACCCCTATTAAAAACCTGCGCCAAGTCTTTTATATCCCTATCTTCCACTGAGTATTTTTTTTGATTTTCCAGATAGGAATCTATATATTTTCTGTAAGTTTTAACAACTACCCCTACATATTCCGGACGTTTCATCCTCCCTTCTATTTTGAAGGAGCGTATTCCAGCCTCTATCATGTGGGGAATATAATTTATAGTTTGTATATCCTTTGGGCTTAGAAGGTATCCTGAAACTAATTCTTTCCCTCCATTATCAGCCAATGTATATGGGAGTCTGCAAGGCTGTGCGCACCTCCCCCTATTTCCACTCCTTCCCCCGAGCATGCTACTCATCAAACATTGTCCAGAATAACTAAAGCATAGGGCCCCATGCACAAATACCTCAATATCTAAATCCGTATTTTTAGCCACATGAATTATTTCTTCTAAGGACATTTCCCTGCTTAATACTATCCTTTGAAAATTAAGTTCTTCTAAGAATTTAACTCCATACAAATCATGGATTGTCATTTGGGTACTCCCATGGATTTCAATTTTAGGGAATAACCTTCTAATCCATATGGCAGTTCCAAGGTCTTGAGTAATCAGTGCATCTACCCCTATTGTATATAGTTCATTCAAAAATTTATATAGTTTAGCAACTTCACCTTGCTTATATAAAGTATTAACCGTTACATATACCCTAACGTCCCTAAGATGACAATAATCTGTAATCTCCCTTATTTCCTCCATAGAAAAGTTCATCGCCGATTGTCTTGCGCTAAAATCTTTTCCTCCTAAATATATAGCGTTACATCCATTGCTTACAGCAGCAATTACACTTTCCTTGTTTCCTGCTGGGGCAAGGAGCTCTATTTTTTTCGTATTTAACATAGCAACCTCCACTCATATATTGCGATATCCATTATCAATAAAAACACAAAAAGGGGATGTAATGAATTCTATTACTCCCCTTGGTTTTTATATTTTTTTAAATTTATTTATCTCCGGTAATATTGTTATTCTTTAAACTTGAATCGAATATATTAATGTATTCTTCTAATTCTAGCTCACTTTTTTTAATTTCTAATTGCAGCTCATGCAGCTTATTTTTAAGGGTTGTATTTTCCTGTTGTATTTCTCTTAGTTCTTTCTGATAAACCTGTAGCTGCTTGTCCTTTTCTTTTAGTTCATCTTCTAGTGCTTCCACTTTTATGTCTGAAGAGTTTATTTTTTCAATTAACTTAAATAAGTCATCGGCAACATTTATGGAAGTTAAAGTTGCAATCATACTTGTACTAAGTTTTCTAGAGGATTCAGCTTTTTTGATTTCGCTCATTTTTTTATCAATGTATAATGCCACTCTTTGTATATACTCCTCAGGTTCTTTACCTACAAGGGTATAGACTCTACCGCCAATAATGACTTCAATTTTATTCTTTTTTTCCATATAACCGCTCCTTAGTTAGTACAAAGAGTATTAGTATTATTATATCATATTACAAAAGATACACAATAACAAATTATTCTTCCTTGCCCGCTAAGTACTCGGCTGATATTAAATGAATTAATTTTTTAATAGCTATGGTTTCAGCCATTAGTGTTAATACAAGCATAAATGATGATGCTACATCTTTTTCCTTTTCATCTATATCGTATTTTTTTAATATTTTGTTGACTTCTTCTAATGTATCAGGAAGATATCTTTTCCAATCATCTAAGGCCTTTTTATGGAGTTCTATATAATCTTCATATAAATCGCCTACTTTTATAATATCATCTTCAAAGGTATCAGGATTTTTCAATATAGGATTAAGCACTGTTTTAATTTCATCTAGAGAATAGATTAACTTTAGATTATCTATCAGTGTTAGAAGTATTAAATGATTTTTCGTATAATATCTCCTGTCAACAGGCTGGGGCAGTACCCCTACCCTAACATAATTTTGAATCATGGTTTTCGTAAAATTTCTTCCCTGCTTATTAAAAAAGCGAACTACTTGTGAAATAGTCATTTCATCATTAAATGTGCTAAGTTGTATAAAATGATTCATACCGGATATTTCCTTAGCAATTTCTAATAAATGCTGCTTTGTAAAATCTTTCTTATCCTCCAAGCCAATTCTCCCTTCTCTTTAATATATAAACCCTAAGTTTCTATCTACACTGCATAGAGTGTCCCTCTACAATCATTGTAACATATTTATACCTTTTGTCAATTAAGAAAAGAACGGTTTATGGCCGTTCTTTGGTAACCCTGATACTAATTTAAAGTTTAAATTGTTCAATACCAAAGTGCTTATAACCTAGTGGAGTCACTACCCTTCCCCTCGGGGTCCTATTAATAAATCCTAATTGTATTAAAAAAGGTTCATACACATCCTCTATTGTATCGTTTTCTTCTCCTATAACCGCTGCTAAAGTATCTAGTCCCACAGGGCCTCCCCCAAACTTTTCAATCATCGAAATAAGCATTTTTCTATCGATTCTATCTAATCCCATTTTATCTACGTCCAAGGCCTCTAGGGCTAAGGAGGCAACTTTTTCATCTATATATCCTTCATATTTAACTTCCGCAAAGTCCCTAACTCTCTTAAGGAGTCTATTGGCAATTCTTGGGGTTCCCCTTGAACGCCTTGCAATTTCCTGGGACCCTTCTTCGGTAATTCCTATATCTAGTACCTTTGCAGAACGACTTACTATTTGGGATAGTTCGGAAGTATTATAGTATTCGAGCCTTTGGATAACCCCGAATCTATCCCTAAGTGGTGCTGTCAAAAGCCCTGCCCTAGTAGTAGCACCAATCAATGTAAACTTTGGAAGATCTAATCTGATAGATCTGGCACTGGGGCCTTTTCCTATGACTATGTCAATGACAAAATCCTCCATGGCAGGATATAATATCTCCTCTACATGACGATTCAAACGGTGAATTTCGTCTATAAACAAAAGATCCCTTTCACTTAAATTATTAAGAATAGCTGCCATATCTCCTGGTTTCTCGATAGCGGGACCCGATGTTATCTTTATATTTGCTTTCATTTCATTGGCAATTATATTTGCTAAGGTCGTTTTCCCTAACCCCGGTGGACCATAAAGGAGTACATGGTCTAGGGATTCGTTTCTATTATCAGCGGCTTGTACAAAAACCTTTAAATTTTCCTTTACCTTTTTTTGTCCAATGTAATCATCTAATGTCTTAGGCCGAATCCCGGATTCTATCTCTAAGTCTTCATTTCTTAAGTCAGCAGTGATAATACGGTTTTTCATTGGTTTCACCTATTTTCCTAAAATATTGCTAGTTTTTTCAAAGAGACCTTAATAATATCTTCTACCTTCATATCTTCCGTAATAACAGCGGATACTGCCTTAGACGCTTCTAACCTTGTATACCCTAAGGAAGTTAAAGCAGATATGGCTTCCTCTTCAATTCCATTTTGATTTAAAGGAAAGGAATCCATTTCACTTATTCCTACTGCTTCTATTGTATTTATTTTATCTTTCAAATCTAATATAATCCTCTGAGCCGTTTTCTTCCCTACTCCCGGTGCACTACTTAAGGTCTTTACATCTTCTGTTATAACTGCTAAATAAAAATCCCCCGGGGATAAGGTAGATAAGACACCTAAAGCTCCTTTAGGCCCTATGCCACTTACAGATATAAGCCTTTCAAACATATATTGTTCTTCCCGAGTAATAAAACCATATAGGGCCATTTCCATTTCCCTGACTTGGAGATAGGTGAATATCTTTATTTCCCTCCCAATAGATGGAAGCCTTCCCATAGCAGATGAAGACATCATTAGTTTATATCCTATGCCATTAACATCTATGATTATTTCAGTTTCATCTATGTATTCTAAAGTTCCTTTAACATATGATATCAATCTTTTCATCCTTTCTTATTGTCAGCAAGGGAACATCTGTTCTATAATTATATCTTACAGAGATAAAAATAACAAGTCATTTAAGAAATAAACTATTAAGTACTTCCATATCCTGTTTTTCTTTAATAAATCCAATTGTTCTCAGTTAATATTAAATTTAAGGGGATATCATAGGTATCCGTAGGGATTGCATCAATGACTTGAAAATCATAAGCAAGGCCAATCGTTTTCATTATAGATGTATGTTTACCAAGATAGCGGTCATAGTAGCCACCCCCATAACCAATTCTGTTTCTATTTTTGTCAAATACTGCTCCCGGCACAAGAACAAGGGTAGTCCTATCACTTTCCATTTTTTTAATAAGCTCTTTCTTAGGCTCTAATACCCCAAAATGTCCTATTTCTAATTCATCTAAGGTTTGTATCTGCGAAAAATACATTTCCCTTGTTCTAGGCTCCACCTTGGGAACCCCAATGATTTTCCCTTCTTTTAATCCTTTAGAAATTATTTTTTTGGTGTCTACTTCGTTTTTCATACTTACATATACAAAAATCTTTTTACATTTATTATAGACCTCTGAGTTAATAAGGCTTTCATATATTTTTTTATTCTTTTTACTTATTTCCTCTTTAGTCATCTTATCTCTATTTTCAAGAAATTTCTTCCTTAAATCTTGTTTTTTTGTCATAATTTTCTCCTGTGTGAGCCTATCTATATTTAGCCAGCAACAATTCATTCATTACCGATAAAATAATAATCACTGATGCCATAGTAGCTAAAGCTATATAATAAGCCCTTTTTTTGCTAATTGACTCAAGAATTTGCCTTATTATAATGTATGAAATTTGCATGTACACATACGAAATCGTTAATACAGTTATACCAGATACTATCCACCAAACAATATCATAATCCATGGTAATTATTATTATAGAGAAAAAGAAAAGTAAAACCATAAAAAGCAAATCTTTATATCCTTTAATTATGGGTATATTATTTTCTCCCTCTAAATCAAAATTCTTTAGTAACACAATAAAAACAGGTATAAATACCCCAAAAAGAAAACCTGTTAATAGCCTTGTTATATTGGTTGTTTCCCTAAAACCCATATAAGATGTTACCCCATCTAAAATCATAGGAATCCAACAAAGAATCATCCCTATTAAAAATTGAAAAGAAGGAGGGGTATTGCCTTTATTCCGCCTCCTAAAGTAAAGGTATAAAAACCCCAAAAACATTCCTAAATATATCCCTGTACATCTTGCACATAAGGGCATCTTCGTACCTTGAATAAAAAAAGAGCGTTCAGGAAATTGATGACACACTGAACGTCCCATAAAATAAATTAATTCTTTCATTATGTCCCCACCTATTTATCATATATAAACGTTATGAATACATTTCTGGAAGTGATGTTAGAAGTCCAAGCATCATGCAGCAAGCACAAATAATAACTAAGAATATAATACTAAAACTCAAAAGGGCATATCCAAATGTCTTTCTATCTTGGTCTTCATTTGTCATAAAAATGATAGAAGCAATAATTCCTGTAATTGAACCTAAACCTGGGAGTAAAGGTATTAAAAACGATAACAAAACCTTAATCCAATTGCTTAAAGGTTTTACAGGAGGTTTTTCTGTGTTTTTATAATCTATATGGTTATTATCCTCATAATTCACACAGCTAAATTGATTTTCTATAGCTGGTGACTCTTCATTTTGCTTTACTTCATCACTTATACTCCCTTCTCCTACCGTACTTTCAAGGTTANTCATAATGTCTATTTTCGTCCCGCAAAAAGGGCACTCTTCTTTATCGCCTTCTAATATTTTCCCACACTCTCTACAATAATTCATTTTAACCTCCACTTTACCAGTTTATGGTATGACTTAATTCTTATTTTAGACTCCTTTTTACTTTGTATCATTCCTCTTAAGGGGCCTAATCGTTCCATCTTCATCTTGTACTTTAACAGTATTCATGGTTTGCCTAAAATTTCTTTTGAAGGATTCGATATATTCTCTCCTTAATTTTTGTTGTTCTTTTTCTTCATTTTCAGTAAGCCCAGTGGATTTTTGTTTATTATATAATTCATTAATCCGATTTATTTTACTATCTTCCATTTTATCCTCCTAACCTTTATTAACTATTTTTATATTATAATATATCTTCCACCAAATATCAAAGATTGCAAAGTATGAAATTTGTATTTTGTTTAGGTTTATAACAAATACTATAATAATAAAAACCTGTTTTGTTTCTAATTTACATCATAAAGCATAGAGTGGAGGTTACTGCTATCATGAAAAAATTTCTTTCGTCCTATATATTATTAGTATTATGTCTAATTTTAATTATGAGCGGATGCCAAAAAGGTGAGGAAAAACATAGTAAAGAATCCCCTGAAAACAATTCTCCTCCCAATTCTCTCGAGGATCTTCAAAAGTTATCTGAGGATGTTCTAACTTCCGTAAATAAAAAAGAATGGAATAGCTCCTTAAGCCAAATCAAATCCGTTCATTCAAAATGGAATGATTTTTT
>JGI24707J26582_10001096_pt1 | contig 21532 bp, 24 predicted proteins | sample BioPla1DNA1_FD_26582 | JGI IMG/M metagenome (IMG submission 26582)
TCTCTTATGTGGTGCTGTGATCACCCCGGCGTTGCATGAGAGGCTTCGCTCCTCGGTAGCTCAATGGCAGAGCATTCGGCTGTTAACCGAAGGGTTGTTGGTTCGAGTCCAACCCGGGGAGCCATTTTAGACACCTAGTGGTGTCTTTTTTTGCGTTTATATGCGTATTATGTTTTCCAGTGCCAGCAAGGGAACTACCTGGTCACTAGGCTGGCTTTTGCCGGAAGCAATGACCGGATTTTTCAGGAACCATTTTTCTTTTCGCTGTGCCGTAGCGGGGTTGGTGAACCTAGAGCAGCTGATCCTTAGATACAACCATATCAGCGACATTGATGCATTGGCAAGACTAACCAAGTTGGAGGAGCTCGCTTTGAGGCATAACAGGGTNTCCGACATAAATGTTTTGGTCAGGTTNAACAGTCTAGAGCAGGTCGATCTAGACCATAACAAGCTCGATCTTTCCNTTGGATCTGCTGCTATGAATACGATTCAGGAGCTGCTTGACCGCGGAGTCGACGTGGACTATGATCCGCAGTATCCTGCACCGGTTGCGGAGCTGCCGGTTGAATGGAAGCATTTGCTTTTGGTGTATTCAGAAGTCGATGCCATCGTTGAAAGGGAGCATGGCACTACGTTTCGTTTTCGAACGACGATGCCTGAGGAAAACAAGCGGGTAGCTGTGGAGGGCTTCGAGAACTTAGCAAACTTAATCCGCGAAGGTTCAAATGGTATGGTCACGGCCACAACAGAGGTAATCTATTTGGATCATCCATTGACGTCCATATCCTATGCCGCTGACGAGTATGGGNAATACATCTATCGAGCTGATCCAGATAGCGAAACCGTTAAGGCTGATCTAGCAACATACGCCCCTCGAGGATCCTATGATTCTGTCCATGTACTCTGGAATAATGGTGAAGACGGCGTCTCGAAGGACTATCTTCCTGCGTACTTTGGACTCGGTGGGTATCTCCTGTATGACGGAACAACAACTTTTGACACAGTTGTCTGCTATGAGCCCTGGGTTTGGCTTGATGTTGGCGAAGCTCATGGCGAAGTATGGCTACATGAATGGCTGCACGGGGTAGAGAGTTTCATGACGACCTGGGGCTATTCCCAGGAAGACTTCCCCGTTGAAGGTCTCCATGGCCAAGAACATTATGGCTACAGGCATTCACCACCACGAGGCTGGATGGGATGGTATAGCGATTTCATGCAAGGCAAGGTGTGGGACGCAGAGCAAGGCAGATACTTAGGGGTTACAGAGGAGATGTGGAGAATCGGACGTCCTACTGATCAGGGGCCTGGCCCTCACACAAATTGACGAAATTCGCACGCCCAAAAAGCGAGGGATCCGCACCGGACTCCTCGCGTTCCTTTTGGCGGTGCGCTCTCCATACTTCTGCTGGGTCAGTGTTGTGATGTTCCATACCCCCTTGTGACTTCATATACATGTTATCAAAGTACTAGATTGCTGATAACAGTCTCAAACCTAATTTTGTGTCAGACTTTAAATGCAGCTGCAACTCGGGCAGGACCAAGATGGGCTGTTCTGGTTTTTGCAACTGAATCTTAGGTTGGGAACAAAAAACTCCACTATTAGAGTGGAGGTCTAGGTGTGAGTTCTGCCCTTAGGACGAACGCTCCGGGACTTGCGGGCGATCACAAGAGACGCACTTTTGGGTTACCACCCATTGCCTGCTATCCAGGAGAAGCGCGTTCAGGGGTTTCCACTGCCTAAGGGAATAGTTATGGTTTGGTCGAGTTTTTGGGTTTTTGCATTCAACTAGGCTTCCTATTTTGCAGTGTCAGCAAATCCTGGGGGCGGTTAGTTATGATGCCATGGACGCCTGCTTCTATAAACTTTCTAAAACGCGACGGACTGTCTACAGTCCAGACAAAGACCTGCAGATCTTCCTCTGCGGCTAGGGCTAACAGTTCTGGAGTAAACCACTTTCCGCGTATACCAATACCGCTGGCGCCGACATATTGGGCAACGCTAATCATCCAGCGTGCCGCCCTTTCAGGCTGCGAGCTGTGTCTTGGCTTGTAAACCAGGAGAAAAGTGGGAATATCGGGGGCATACTGCTTCACATTATGGATCTGTTGGGGATCAAAGGATTGAATTATCACATGGTGCGCCATGTTAAGATCTTTGACTAACTGGATCGTCTGCATCTCTATCTGCTTCGCTTTTAGCTCTATGAGTATAACGGCCTTACCTGCAGCTGCTTCCAGGACTTCTCGCAAAGTGGGAATTTTTTCGTTGCGAAATGTACTTTTGAACCAGGAACCTGCATCAAGTGCCTTAAGTTCATCTAACCTCAGGCGTTTTACTTTGCCTTCTCCGTTGGTTGTACGGTCAACTGTGGCATCATGAATAACCACCAGCTCCCCATCAAGGGATTGATGGACATCCACTTCTATCATATCAACACCAAGATCGAGCGCAGTGTACACAGCAGCTATGGTATTTTCCGGGCATAGAGATGAGGCTCCGCGATGGGCTATAACTAGCGATGTTCCCTCTAATGGCAGGGGAGGATCGCCTTCTGAGAATGCCATTGTAACTACAAGAATTGCCAACAACAACCATCTTGCAACGCCCATGGGAACCATCCTTTTCCAGGAAGATCAACGTCTTGGTAAATTCGAAGTTGTTAGTCCCCTTTCCTCCTGTGGATTAAAAAAATCTAAAGGAAGCAGTAATACGCTGTCGAATGTCAACTTAGAAAATGATCACATGAAGGGAGACAAGGTAAAATGAAGAAGACCAACGCAGCAAGGCTCCTGGANCGTTTGGGGATAGAATATCAGCTCCTCGAATACAGGGTGGATGAACAAGATCTCAGTGCCGAACATGTTGCACAGGAGCTTGNCTTGCCTGCAGAGCAGGTTTTCAAGACTATGGTGCTGCGGGGTGATAAGGGTGGAGTATTTGTTTGCTGTATTCCGGGCAATGGTGAGCTTGATTTAAAGAGAGTGGCCCAACTGACAGGCAATAAAAAAGTAGAGTTGGTGCCGATGAAGGAGATTTTCGGACTGACTGGATACGTGAGGGGCGGCTGCTCGCCGTTGGCCATGAAAAAGCAGTACCCCACGTTTCTCGATTCCAGGGCACTGGATTTTGATTTTATTGTGGTCAGCGCGGGAGTACGCGGTGCACAGCTCGGACTAGCTCCCAAGGATCTTGTTACAGCCTTGCGGGCAGAGTTAGGTGAATTGATCAGCCCCGGCGGCTTTGTATAGAACTTTGTGATCAGTCGCTATTTTAGCCTCCTGCCATTTCTCAATCTGCGCAGCCTATCCAGCGCAGGGCCAAATCCCCCCGCGTTCAGCACATAGATGGCTATACTCAGTGCAGCTGTGAAACTGACTACTCCCACAATACTCCGAGCAGCGACTCTTTGGTGCTGTCCATCTGCTGCTTCTGCAACTGGGCCATAAAAGTAGTGATCTACCACTTCAGCGAAGAGGCTGACCCCCTTTTCAGCCGCCTCGCGGCTGTTGGTGTGGGCGCCAACCTCCAAGAGCAGGCTTAAGGGAGACAGATCCTGGTTGTAGTTGCCGCGACCGTAGAATATTCCCTTTACCAAGCCGGGATAAAGCTCGTCAGCGATCGCTTTCAGGGACTGGGCATATTTGCGGTTGACTCCAANATTTTGATTCTGTCTGCCCACCACAAACATTACCCGGGTCATCCACTCGNCCTGTAGCTGAATGGCGTAGGCAGACTTGGGAGTTGCATCGCGGTGTACATCGAAGATGGCATCGGGGCTGTCAGCAAGGAGTTGGAGGACAGTTTCACGGGACCGCCTGTAAGCCCCTCGATCATGGGGAAGGTGAAGCGACTCGGAATAGTCGACGTTAATGCCTAGGTCTGTGAGGGAGTCGGCAAATGATCGTCCCACATGGTGAATGCCCCCTTTGCCGTTAATGCTCTCAGTCCCATCAGTAGGTACGTAGCTCTCAGCATTGTGCGTGTGATAGATGGCAATCCTCCCTTTTTGGGTCTCATCAGAAGCTTCGACAACTGTTAGCCCCAGCTCCTGCCTGAGATCATTTAGCGGAAAGACTTCGAGTTTAGTTTCTTCAACCAATTTTGTCCTGGCAACTCGCTTGTTTTCGTCAACTTCAATCACTTCATAAAGTTTATTATCGGCAGTAAGATATTGGTCCTGGGGATAAACAAACCGCCCTGTTTCCATTAAAACTTGTTCAAGGGGATCAAGCAGCTGATAGTATTCGCCTGTGGGGAGATACTCTCCCCACACGTCTTCGGCACCCGAAACGGGACTCCACAGCCAGGTGACAGCAGCTAGGCAAGTTAACAAAAGGAGCAATTTCCTACTCATCATGCATGCCCCCTAGCTGAATTTTTTCTCGGATCTCCCCGATTATTTCCGCAATGACCACGGCCAAAAATGCGCTGATTACAGCGCTGGAAAACAGCCCGCCGCTGCCTAGTGTGATCTGGGCGTCTACCTTGTCAAACCACAGCTGAACGGCATTGGCCAAGTCGACTAGAAAAATGCCGAGCAATCCAGCGATAAAGGCGCTGCGGCGAGAACGGCCCAGGAAGGCTGCGAGCAGACCTGCGAAAATCCCGCTGCTGTAGACCGGATCTAATATACCTGGCAGCAGGGGAAGTAACTTGTCCGAGAGAAGGATTAGCAGCGCGGTGAGCAGACTTATGATCGCCGCGCGTGTGCGCTCCGCCCTGGATGCGGTGACCAGGAGATAAGCCGCAACTCCCAAAACAGTTACGCCGCCGAGGTTTACCGCAAGGAATCTGCTTACGGAAATGGTCGGCAAAAAATGTCCGATAATCATCAGTACGAGGATGATTACGGCTGTAGAATCGGTTAGACGCATATGGTCAAGGATCCTCTGTCCGAGACCGAGGAAGATCAGTACTGTGATGACTGCAAGCAGCGTAACACTAAAGGGAAGGGAAACCATTTTGAANCTCCTCGTCTGCATACTGCCTTTAGTGTACAAAAAAAGGCCCCCTTTTATGTAAGGGAGCCTTTGCAGACAGACTTCATTTCTCCGAATAGGGAGGCCACTTGAATAATCCTGAAGCGGTCGTAGCACGAACTACAATGGCGATGACCGGACCGATAAAAATCCCCCAGACGCCAAAGAGCACTACTCCGCCGTAAATTGCCAGGAGCATAATCAAGGGATGGAGCCCTACTGAATCACCCATGATTTTCGGCTCGGCAATGTTACGGATAGCAAAAATGATGAAGTAGAGGATCGTCAGGTAAACTGCCTGGTCGATATTGCCGCCGATCACACTCATCGCCACCCAAGGGGTAAAGATGATTCCTGGGCCTACAATCGGAATTTGGTCTAGGATGCCGACGATAATAGCCAGCAAAATCCAGTAACGGACGCCAATCAAAAAGAGTCCAAGGGCGGCGATGACGATGGAAATCAGGAGCATCACGACTCGGCCTTTAATGTAGCCGAACAGATCTACGCTGAGAGCTTCTCTGAACTCTCCGGCCTGATCCCTGGCACGAGGCGGAACAAACTGCATCAGGACATCAATTATTTGGTCTTTGTCCCTGGCAATGAAAAACGTAGCAACCAGGGTGATGATGCTGACAACTATAAAAGACGGCAGCCCTGAAAAGGTTGACAAGACACGGTTAATCAAATCTTTGGTTCCCTCTTCCAACGTAACCAGGAACTCCTGTACACTGAGTTGAATGTTAAGGCTTACCACTGCCGGCAGGTTTTCGTTCAATACTTCAACTTGTTCCAGCAAATCAGTGGTAAAACTTGTAATATTTTCCCTGTATTGTGGCAATAATGAACCTAACTCCACCAGTTCTCCGATGGCCTGACTGACGATCATAAAGATTCCGTAGAAAATCAGCGCCCCTGCGGCGATCAGGGTGGCAAACACAGCTGGACCCCTCGGGACACGCAAACGTCTGACCAAGAGCGCAATGATTGGCTCTAAGACAACGGCAAAGGTGACGCCAATGATAAAGGGCAAAAGGATAGTGGCCAGCTGCTTGGAAAAGAAGACCAGCACTGCTGCGATCAGGATGAATATGATAACTCGTTTGGGGGTTAAAAGTTCCCGTAAGAAGCTCACCGGCTAACCTCCTTTGATCCTACTTTTTAAGTATATTATGTTTGCAAACCATTTGCAATAATCGAGTTCAGTTGGGCCCGAAAAATTGACAGCCCAGCATATTATTAGTATAATCTACCTGACAATCGTTCTTAGAAAGAGGTTCAAAATGATTGAGCAATTACATCAGAACAGGGAGAAAGTAGTCACTCTCGGCTATTTAGCCGTCAGTATCCTGCTGCTTTTTCACATATCTATGGGTGCTGGCATGACAAGCAGTCCAGGCCAGCAAGAACCTGTTTCTGCTGTGAGTGGGGAGGAACCAGTAGCTCCTGCTCTGTCCGAAAATGTGGGACAGGCCTCCTCTCAGCAGAAAGTGGTAACGGTCTATCAGGTCCAGCCAGGGGATAGCCTTTATTGGATTGCATCCACATACGGACTCAGTGTTGAGGAGCTGCGGGAGCTAAACTGTCTTGACAGCGATGTGATCAGGGTGGGACAGCGGCTTGTAGTTCCGCTTGATACCGTAAAGTACTATCCGGTCGGAGTTACCTTAAGCAATCAAGAAGTTGAATGGCTTGCGCAGATGATCCATGCCGAAGCCAGAGGAGAACCATATGTAGGACAGGTTGCGGTTGGAGCGGTGATTATCAACAGAATGCTCAGTTCCCAATTCCCCGACACCCTGCGGGGAGTGTTGTTCCAGCGGAATGCATTCCAGCCAATCCAAAATGGCAGTTTCTACATGACGCCCAACGAAAGTGCCCGCAAGGCCGCTTTGGAAGCGTTAAACGGGAACGACCCCACTGGAGGGGCCCTATTCTTTTTCAACCCCCGTCAATCAACCGATCGTTTTATGCATAGTCGTCCTGCCAAAGTAACTATCGGCAGTCATCGCTTCACAAGCTAAAGAGGTGCCTTGCGGCACCTCTCTTTGATCTACGAAACAATTTCAGCTGTATCTCTGGCGATAACCAGTTCTTCATCGGTGGGAATGACGAAAACTTTGACTCGGGATTCTGGAGTGGAGATTTCAATGTCCTCACCGCGTTTTTTGTTCTTTTCCTCATCAAGAGTAATCTCTAGGTAGGGAAGCTTGGATATCAGCCTGGTTCGCAGGGCAGGAGTGTTCTCGCCGATGCCTGCTGTAAACACAATGGCGTCTACACCGTTCATGGCCGCTACATAGGAACCAATATACTTCCGAATGCGGTACTCGTAGATGTCAAAGGCCATCTTGCACATCTTATCATCTTCTTCAATGCCCTTTTCAATGTCGCGCATATCGCTGACCCCTGCAATGCCTAAAAGGCCTGAGTGCTTGTTGAGCATGGAGTCGATTTCATGGAGGGATAGGTCTTCCTTTTTCATGATATAGAAGAGAGCCCCTGGGTCAATGTTTCCGCTCCTTGTGCCCATCATGAGGCCTTCAAGGGGAGTAAAGCCCATGGAAGTATCAAGAGATTTGCCGCCTTCGATGGCAGTAATGCTGGCTCCGTTGCCCAAATGGCAGGAGATGATCTTCAGGTCTTCTATGTTTTTGCCCATCATCTCGGCAGCACGCTGCGAAACATATTTATGGCTGGTTCCGTGGAACCCGTAGCGCCTGACTTTATGCCGCTGGTAGACAGTATAGGGGATGGCATAAAGATGGGCATGGGCCGGAATAGTAGAGTGGAATGCAGTGTCAAACACAGCCACCTGCGGAGTCTTGGGCATAATCTTTTCAGCGGCCCGGATCCCCATCACATTAGCTGGATTATGTAAAGGGGCCAGCTCGGCCAGGGAATCCAAGATCTCCTTCGTACGCTCATCGATTAGCACGGAATCAGAGAAAGACTCACCGCCGTGTACAACCCTGTGGCCAACGGCGTCAATTTCGTTAACGTTTTTGAGAATTCCGTGTTCGCTGTGGGTCAAGAGGTTTAAGCACTCCTGAATAGCTACAGTGTGCTCTAAAATGGGCATGGTTTTAGATACCTTCTCTTTACCAGTGGATTGGTGAGTGATGATGGCGTTATCCTGCCCGATACGCTCTACCTTCCCCTCCGCTAAGACCTCTTCATTTTCCATGGCATAAAGTTTATATTTTAAAGAAGAGGAACCGCAGTTCAGTACAAAAATATTCATGTCTAATCCTCCTTGTTACCTTCGTCTTCAGTCAGCACCGCATCATCTTCGGTGTAAGCCAGAAAGCCCTGTCTGCTCTTGACGCCAAGCCGTCCCTGCCGCACATAACGCCTCAGCAGCGGACAAGGTGCATAACGGGGACCGAACACCATCTGCAGCTGTTCCATCCAGTTCAGCACCAAATCTAAGCCTAGCCTATCCGCCATTTCCAGAGGTCCTTGCTTCATACCCCAGCTTTCNCTGAAAATCAAATCAGCGTCTTGCGCATCGCAGACACCTTCGTCTAAGAGATAGGCAGCTTCGTTAATCATCGCCACTAAGGCGCGGGGATTGACTAAACCTTGGCTCTCTTCGATTTCCACAACTTGTTTTCCCAGACGGGCTGCAAAAGCTTTGGCAACTTCCACTGCCTGATCAGAAGTACGGACTCCACGGACGAGTTCTGCAACNGCCACATCTGGCACGGGGGGAATAAAATGCAGGCCTACAAGCATGTCGCCTCGGTTGATTTCCTTAGCTAAGTCAGACACTTTCAGGGTAGATGTGGCTGAAAGGAAAAATACTTCTCGGCGGCACAATTGATCGGCAGTCCGCAGTAACTCGTACTTAATATCAAGGTGGTCTAGAGTGGCTTCAACCAGCAAATCGGCTTTGCTCAGTTCTCTAAGGTCTTGTGTGTAATCAATCCGATTCAGGATCAGCCTTTTTTCGGATTCGGTAATGCCCCATTTGGCGAGCTTGCGATCGAGACTTTTTTCAATACGGGCGAGGGCATCCTTGCCGCCTGCTCCATGGGAAAAAAGCACTACATCATAGCCTTTGCTGGCGGCGTTCTCGGTTATGCCCCGGCCGAGACGGCCTGCGCCTAGTACTGCAATTCTACGAATATCCATCTGTCAATACCTCCTAAATTCACACCTTCACATGTTGCTAATTCTAATCTGGCTTCGGGTTTCCTTCTTTTTTGGTTGCTATTTCTTCCGGTTATGATAAAATATCCACAAATCACAGGGAGTATTCCAGACGAAGAGGGGGCGGCAGCGTGGATTTTCAGGACAAATTTGGACGTGAGGGAATAACATTTGATGATGTNTTGCTGGTCCCCATGGCCTCAGATGTGTTGCCATCGGACGTAAANACAGGAACTTGGTTTACCAGGAAGATTCGACTTAATATACCGCTGATCAGTGCCGGAATGGATACGGTTACCGAATCGCGCATGGCTATCGCCATGGCCAGAGAGGGCGGCATAGGGGTCATTCATAAGAATCTCTCCATCGATGAACAGGCGGGTGAAGTGGATCGGGTAAAAAGGTCGGAAAGCGGCGTGATCGTAGATCCCTTTTACCTGAGTCCCCAGCACTTAATTAGCGATGCTCTGGCCTTGATGGCCCGCTATCGGATTAGCGGCGTACCCATTGTGGACGAAAATCGTAAGCTAGTTGGCATTCTGACCAACCGAGACTTAGTCTTCGAAGAAAATATCGATCAGCCCATCGGTAATGTGATGACGAAGGATAATTTGGTCACTGCTCCGGTGAACACCACTTTAGAACAGGCAAAATCTATCCTGCATAAATATCGGATTGAAAAGCTTCCCTTAGTAGATGATGATTATGTACTCAAGGGTCTGATCACGATCAAGGATATTGAAAAGGCCAGGCAGTACCCTAATTCCGCTAAAGACGAAGCAGGGCGCTTGGTGGTCGCCGCTGCGGTAGGGGTAGGCCCTGATCGCATTGAACGGAGCACGGCTTTAGTTGATGCGGGTGTAGACGCTTTAGTAATCGACACCGCGCACGGCCACTCCAGCGGTGTGCTGAAAGTTGTGCGGGAACTGAAGGATCGTTACGGAGAACGCGTTGAGATTGTGGCCGGGAACGTGGCCACAGGTGCAGCAACCAAAGCCCTAATTGAGGCTGGAGCAGATGCTGTCAAAGTCGGAGTTGGACCGGGGTCAATTTGCACCACCAGGGTTGTGGCCGGTGTGGGCGTTCCTCAGCTCACTGCCATCTGGGACTGTGCCCAGGCTGCCAGAGAGCATCGGGTTCCTGTTATTGCCGATGGCGGAGTCCGTTATTCGGGGGATATTGTCAAAGCACTGGCGGCCGGCTGTCAGACTGTGATGCTGGGGAGTCTCTTGGCAGGAACGGAGGAGAGTCCAGGAGAGACTGAGATTTACCAGGGCCGCAGCTACAAGGTCTATCGGGGCATGGGTTCCCTGGGTGCTATGAAATCAGGCAGTAAGGATCGCTATTTCCAAAGTGATGCCAACAAATTGGTCCCCGAAGGCATCGAAGGTCGGGTGCCCTTCAAAGGATCTTTGGCCGATACTGTTTTCCAGTTAGTTGGGGGCCTGCGATCCGGAATGGGCTACTGCGGGGCACCAGATTTGGAAAGCCTGTATCTGAAGAGCCGCTTTGTGAGGATTACGCCTGCAGGCATGCATGAGAGCCATCCGCACCATGTGCAGATCACAAAAGAGGCACCAAACTATCGAATTTAGGAACCGGGCACTATGGCAGACCTTCCTGAAACTGCGTACAAGTGTATAAAGGAGGGGATTACCATAGAATACTCAGATATTACTTTTTATTGGAATGTCCTTCACGGCGAAGCGCATCGCTATTGGTGGGAAGTTGTGCGGCCTCTGCCGACCTATGGGGCATACAACATGAGTAGATTTACACAAACAAGAGAATCCAGCTGATGTTAACAGGGGCGCAGGTGCGCTCCTTTCATCTAAGGGGGAGAGATTGTGGCTGCAGTGGATAAAAGGACGATGTGGGTTTTCTTGGTGCTAATCGCTGTGTTGACCCTGGGTTTAACAGCGGGTTTCCTGCCCCGAACAGAAGAAATGAGGCTTGCCTTNCTTGCCCTGCAGCAGATGCTCTTTATCCTAGGCGGGATCGCCGGGGGGCGCAGAGAAGTTTTTCGCCGTCCGGATCGCAAAACCGTGGCTTACAGTCTGCTCAGCGGAGTACTGCTCTATGTCCTTAACACCGTCACGGGTCTGATCAGTATTCGGGCGGCCATGTATCTGTTTGATTATGACCTAGTTCAAAGTCTGCTCCTTAGGGAACGCCTCGGCGTGGAGGTTCTGCTGGCAAGCAAAAAGCCCCTTATCTTCTTCGCTATGGTGTTCCTTCTGACCTTGGGGGCACCAATTGGCGAAGAACTTTTTTTCAGGGGCTTACTTGTTGATCTATGGAAGGAGCGCTATGGAACAGGCAAAGCGGTGCTTTTGGCCGCTCTCCTTTTCGCGCTGATGCACTTTTATGTGCTTCAGTTTGTTCCAGTGCTGCTTTCCGGTATTTTCTTAGGGATCCTCTTTGCCCGCTCAGAAAACGTTCTGGTCCCGATTATTGCCCACGCTGCCGTAAACAGCCTTGTCCTTTGTGTCTGGCTTCTTGGTCTATAACTTCCAGAACTGATCTACATCGACAACAAAGACGATGGCGCCGCCAGCTTCAATTTCCACAGGCACACCTATGGCTGTGGGCAGTTCGGGTGTCATTTGAGGAATTATTTTTTTGCGCGGTGCACATGTGCTTCGGATGATTTCAATGACTTGCTCCACCTGGGGGTCTTGAATACCAATCAAAAGCGTTGTATTGCCCTGGAGCAGAAAGCCTCCGGTACTTGCCAGCTTGGTGGCTTGAAAACCTTTATCGATTAAAGCTTCCATCAAGAAGGCTACATCGTTGTCTTCGACTACTGTGATTACAAGTTTCATCTGAATTCCTCCTCCCTTTCCCTCATAATTTAGACATTTTATGCTAATTTCCTGTCTAAGTTTGCTTTTCTCCGCCAGATTTCAAGATGCACTCTTCATAAACCGCACCAAGTTTCCTAGTCATAGCTTCTNCGGAATAGTGTCGGAGAGCCCGCTCTCTGCCGAAGACACTCAGTTCATGCCAGGTCTGGGGAGANGGATCTTTGAGCAAAGGCTCGGCTTCAGAGGGAGAAAATGGTCTTTTGCTGCAGCGTCCGCTGAAGTTTGTCTCCTCCAGCTGACCGACATTTTCCGGTGTTACCAAGCCGTCAGAGTAAGACCCGAGCACCCAGGCCGGAGTTCCCCAGGCCATGGCTTCCCTGACAGCCCTGCCAGTGCCGATCACTAAGTTGGTTTTGCTAAGCAGACTTCCGATCTCATTGACCCAGCCGTGACAGAAAATTCCTTCAGAACACCAATTGCCTGCGCTGCTGACTTGCCAGCCCCAGGCCAAGAGACTTTCGGTCATGGATCGGAAGTTTTCTTTTTTCTTAGATGTTACCTGTGCCAGAAACAGTGCTTTTTTGCTCCAAGGTTTAGCCCCGGCGCCGGGGCGGGGCAGGTAAACTCCGTTTTCCACTACATAGGAGGGAACAACAAGATCGTGAAACACATCCTGCATTTCCCGGCTGATCAAAATTACCCCGTCTTGCTCAGATAGAAGCTCCTTTGCCTGAAAATCCAGGTAATGCACGGTAGTAACAGTAGGGACGTGCCAAAGGGCCCCTAAGGTGAGGGTAAGTTCCAAAGTGTGGGAGGAATGGTTGTGGATTATCTGGGGCCGGAACCGTCGCCTCTGCAGGTACTTTTGCAGTTGATTGGGGTTTGCGGCAGTTACATAGGGGATCTTCCTTTGCCTAAGCCATCTGGAGTACGGGACATTGTGCAGCTGAGTTATGACCAAGAGGATCTGATGCCCCTGGCGGATCAGTTCTGTACACAGATCAGTTACGTGGGCTGTTTGCCCATTTTGATAAAAGCGGGTGACAAGGATAATATTCAAGGCTGAAGCTCCTTTTGGGGTTGTCCCCGTCTGTGCAAAAGCCAAATCCAGCTAGGCGCTGGACTTGGGCTTTTCTTACCGATGCTCTCTTTGCGGCTGTGGTGGAAATGGAGGCCAGAACGCACCAGATTCCGCCAGCTCGAACCATTCTGCGCAACCAATGGGAGACACCTGCTCACACTCTGGTGGTTCGGGGGCAAAGCGGCCCAAGACCTCCAACTGGACTAAGGCGACGGCCTTCACAATTAGGTAGATGCCCACGTCGCATTCGATAACTGTACCTCCATCAACAGCCCGGCAAGATAAGCATCGGACTAGGGGCAGAATTACCACATTCATTCCTGGGACAGCACCTTCGAGCCGAACCCCCCGACGGCGGTACTGGGCTGTCTGCTGAATAAATTGACTTGCTCCGTTGCTGTCATATTCAACATTCATGACAAAGTTCACAACGACATCGATCTCGTCGTTTCCGACAATGATTCCTTCGGCAACAATGTCGGTGATGGCGCAATCAACGATGTTTACTGCCAGAGGGTAGGTGGGAGGAATGGGAATCCGATAGGTAGGGCAGTCAATGATGGAACATTCGTTGTACACCTTGTTGACATAAATAACCTCCCGTTGGAAATCGGGCTCATATTCGCACTTCATACTTAATCCTCCTTTCTAGACCATAGTATGCTAACTGTGAAATGGGGTGCGTAGCTCGTAATAAAATGTCTGAATGTCCAGGCTTGCGCATAACTTGATTATGAGGAGGTGTGGCTTTGTTAATCAAGATCAGGCATCCAAAATTTAACAGTGTTGAGCTGCGCGATGGTTCCTTAGTGATCCACTCTATGCAGGGAAGGGCAAGGATGTTACAGGAGAATGTGGAGGATGTTGCAGTAGATGTGACTGACGGGGTAATCCGTGTGGTGGCGTTTCTGGACAAGACATACGCCTGGTGCTTCAGTGGAAGGGACGATTTGCGGAGCGAACGGATTGAGTTTGATCTGCCCTATGGAGGGGGTGGTAAGCTCACAGCCGACGGCAGGGGAAACATTCACCTTCTTTACCTTGCCAAGCAAGCGGTAGGCAGCGGCTCTTTACTGAGACACCAGGTCTATACCGATCAGTGGAGCATCCCCCAGACTGTTTCGACCAATGTCTTCGCAGATAAATCAAGCTTTAGCGCCAGCTGGCATGGGGACGGCTACCTGCACTTAGTCTACTGTGGATATCAAGACCAGCCCTTGTACTACAGGGTCTATGATCTGGAGCGCAGAGTGTGGAGCGGGGCTGTGGTCTTTTCTGAGGCAAGATGCAGCCGGCCCCAGTTTATCCCCACACCTGAGACCCTTTATCTGTTCTGGCAGGAAGAAAGGGACAATACAGTCTTGAAGGTGCGTTCCAAAAAAGAGAACTGGTCTCCCGTCGCGCAAGTTTCCACCGGCGACGGCCATGCGGCCGCTGTGGGGTTTTCTAGGCAAAACAACGAATGGAAGGTGCTCTGGGGTGAAGAAAGCAGATTCTATGCCAGCCTGTTCGACCACTGGTCTGATCGTCAGGTACACCGGCGGGAAGACTATGACTACATCTGGATGGCTGAAGGCTCCCAAACCCTAGCGCTTTACCAGGTCAAGGCAGAAGAGGTGCTGTCCGAACAAACAAAAGAGGAATCTGCGGAGCTTAAGGAGCCAGTTCCAGAAGCGTCCCCGCCGCCTGTGCCGAAAAAAGATCCGGTTCTGGCCAGGCAGGAAAGTGAAGAGGCTAAACTGCAGGCTGCCTTTATGGAGCAGGCCTTTCGCACCCTGCAGGAGTGGGAGCAGGCCAGGGCNGAGTTGGCCCGTCTGCAAAGGGAGTTTAAAATGCCTGAACCCGTTGATTTGACGCCCCTTGTCACACGTATTGAGCGTTTAGAAAGAAGGCTGCTTAATCTGCAACAAAGCCAGGAGCAAAGCAAAAAGCTGTGCCAGGACAACTTGGCCCAGATGGAGCAGGGCATATCCAGATTAAGAATGCGCCTGCAGGCCGTGGAAGATACTGAAAAGAACAGGCCCCAAGGGTTTTGGCAGAGAGTCCTGGGCAGGCAGTAAAGCATATACTAGCCCGAGATCAGGAGATTGGAGGGCTGGATGTGGAGGTCATTGTCTACGGAAAGGCCAGTGCTCTGCTTTCATCTTGCGGGGGCTGAAGGAAAAACCTGTCTCTGGGAGAGGCAGTAATCTACTTGAGGCGTGCTGTCAAAAGGAGTGTTGATCCAGACATTAAAGTTCAGCTGGTTAACATTGCCAGGGGAGAAGCCCAGAGCGCCCCCTGGAAAGATGAGAGACCGCTGCCGCTTGTGATTATCGATGGTGACGTCGTTTACAGAGGCGACTTTTCGGTTCGAGAAATTGTCCAGGAAATAGCTAGGAGATACCGCGCCTAGCTGGGATAATACCAAAACTTACATTTCAAGCTGTTTTCCAATCCTGTTATAATGGTACCTGCAACAAATCATCATTATAGGAGGAAATCAGCTTGAAACGTATTCTTTTATTTGCACTTGTCTGCGTCCTGCTTGCAGCACCATTGGCTGAGGCGTCCTGGTCCTGGTGGGCACCGACTGCACCTAATATTCAAAATCCGTCCTGGGGTCAGCCAAGCTGGCCTGCGCCAAATCCAAGTCCCAACCCAAGGCCAAACCCAAGTCCTAATCCCAGCCCGAATCCAACTCCAGGGGCTCCCATCTTGCCTTCGCAGCCTAGCAATCCTGGTGCCAAGGTACCCGTACCCAGCGCATCCCTGACTTCAGATGAACACAGCCTGATCAACCAGGTCAATCAGGAGAGGGCGAAAAGCGGCCTGCAGGCGCTGAAAATTGACTACGAGCTAGTAGCGCTGGCTAAACAGAAAAGCCATGATATGGCGGTAAACAATTATTTCTCCCATGTCTCCCCAACTTTGGGAACGGTCTATACGATGCTTGATCGGGCCGGTGTCAGCTATTCCCGTGCTGGGGAAAACATTGCCAGAACCGGAAGTGTCTCCAGAGCCCATCCCTTGTTCATGAACAGTGCAGGTCACAGAGCAAACATCATGCACTCGGGCTACACACACATTGGCGTAGGTATCGTTAAACAGGGGACAAGCTATCACATTACCCAAATTTTCATCAGGAAATAAGTATACCCCCTGCACTTCATTTGTGCAGGGGATTTGCTTCTAGAAAAGGAGCAGCAGCAACACTTGCATAATTCCAATGAAAAGGCCGATGACGGCGCCAAAAAACTCAATGTAGCGGAGCTCGTTTTTTGCCACCTTGAGCACTAGTTTCTCCAGGTGCACCAGGTCGAAGGAGTTGATTTTTTCCTCCGCCAGGCTGCCCAAGAACCTTTTGTCCTTTAGCTCCTGGCTGAAGTTGTCCCCAAGTTTGGCAAAGAGGTCTTCCACCTCTGCACTGACTAAATCCTCCAGGTGGGGGCGGATTTTGCTTTCCGCATGTTCCATGATGAAACGGGGTAAGAAACGCTGGATCTTGGCTGCCAAGTTAGAGGTAATCAACTGCGCGACCATAGTCCTGTTTTCTTCCGAGTTTACTGCTGCAATCAGTTCATCTACAGGCAGCAGGTCATCGTCGAGAACCTCGCCTATACTTCGGGCGATATCCAATTTTCGCTTGGGGAGGACACCCAAAAATTCAAAACCCAAGATGCGAATGGGCTCCCTGGGCCAGAAGAGCATGCGGATGGCGATAACGTTAGTTCCCCAGCCAATGATTGCAGCCACAACGGGCAGCGTGATTAGTTCCCAGTTCATAAGCATCTCCTCTGGTTCATGATCTGCGGTTGTCCTCAGTATACCTAAATCGGTATGAAAATCAACAGGAATTCGAAGGGTGCCCCTCTGCATCCATATGAGGTGTAGAACGTCATGGTTCTTTTACATAAAATGAGGAAAAATTACACATATCCCTAGGTTTGTTTCGATATCCGTGATATAATGCGAAAGATGAAACAATATACTAGGGAGGAGGAAGCCAGTAGTCGTTTGTCGGGCTAAAAGACAGAATTTTGGTTATAGTTGAATGGGTGTCAAAAACGACTACCTGGGCAACTACAGATGGAGAAAAAACTCTTTTTGGGAATAGCAGACAGTGATCGCTATGCTTCAGTTGTTCTGGGCGATCCTTCGGGCAAGATCATTGCCACTAGTGTGGGAGGATCAGTGAACCACCACCATTGGGGAATGGAGCAAGCTCGAGCTAACCTAACCAGACTGATTGGTGAAACTGTGGGGTTGGACAATCTAGCATACTTAGGGGGAGCTTGTTTTACATACAAAGCTGATCATGCAGTTGCTGGGCGGCAGGTAGCTGATTTGGTTGCAGGTGTCCTGGACGGAACGCAGGTTACGGTGGAAGAGTTTGCGCGCAGTTCCATCCTGGGTATGCAGGACAACCGATGTCGGCTGTTTCTGGCCGGCGGTCAGCTAGGTTTCGCTATCTTTAAAAATACTATGGAGCAGCCTGTCCAGCTGCGCAAAGAGGTCTTAATGTGGAATCCCGCTCTCCACCTGAAAGCTAGATTGCTGGAGATTCTTCAAACAGGCGGCAGCCAATACCAGGAGGAATATTTTCGTGTTAAGTCCGAAATTAAGGGGGGCAAGTGCATTTGCACTATGACCCAAACCTTGGATCAGCTCGCCAAGGAAGGATGTGAACTCGCCCTGGCACTCGCTTTTGATTTGGCCCACTCTTTGGTACAATTAGTAATGAGTCTGTCTGTCCACTTTTCCCGCTTTGATCCGATGATTGGTCTGTATGGGCAAGTGCTGCTGGGGTCAAGTACGGTTCGCAGCCGGGTACGCCATATGCTAGGCCTGCTCTTTCCCGAGTGCCGCATTGTTGATGCTCCCTTTGCTCCTGCCAAAGGTGCTTATCTTTCTTCGATCCGGGCAAGGAGATTGGACTTCGAACAAGAAGTGATCAGCAATGTGTTTACCTAGGCAAGAAAGGATGATGCTGTTTGCCCTTCACTTCTCAGGTAGTTGAAAAGACAGTCACCAAGCATTTTCGCCTGCCTTACCTACTATACTTACCTCCAGACTTTGCTAAAGAACCCGGCAAGAGCTGGCCTCTGGTCATATTTCTCCACGGCGCTGGAGAGCGCGGGGACGACTTGGCCCTCGTAACCAGGCAGGGCCTGGCCCGTCTGGTGAAGGAAGGCAGGGAGTTTCCCTTTATCATCGCAGCGCCCCAATGCCCAGCTGACTGGACATGGGATCGCAGCCTGGATGAGCTGGACTGTCTGCTGGAGGAGATCATTGAGGAATACCCGGTGGAAACGGCGCAAATCTATGTAACGGGACTGAGTATGGGCGGCTATGGAACCTGGCATTGGGCAGTCCGTCATCCCCGGGCCTTTGCGGCGCTGGTGCCCATCTGCGGCGGCGCCATGCCCCTGATGGGGTTTCCCGAGAAGGTTGCTGTGCTTAAGGATGTGCCAATCTGGGTCTTCCATGGGATTGACGATCAGATCGTTCCGGTGCAGCGTTCTGAAGAGCTCGTCTTTGTCTTGGAGGAACTAGGCGCGCCTGTACGGTTCACCAAGTATGCTGGGGTAGGCCATAACTCCTGGAACCGGGCCTATGCAGAGCCGGAACTGTTTGACTGGCTGCTGGCTCAAAAGAACAATCGCTTTAGCTTAGAAAAGAGGGACTTTTGTGAGTAAGAAGATCAAAGTTACAGTATGGAATGAATATCTGCATGAGTTAGAAAACGAAGAGATTGGTGCCATTTACCCCCAGGGAATTCATGGAACCATTGAAGCGTTTTTGAGTAAAGAAGGGGATATGCAGGTGCGCTGCGCCACCTTGCGGGAAGAGGAGCATGGTTTGACCCAGGAGGTGCTGGACCAGACTGATGTACTGATTTGGTGGGGTCATAAAGCCCATGATCAGGTCGACGATGCTGTAGTGGACAGGGTTCACCAGCGGGTTCTGGCAGGAATGGGCCTGGTCGTTTTGCACTCGGGCCATTTTTCCAAGATCTTCAAAAAATTGATGGGAACCACCTGCAGCCTGCGCTGGCGTGAGGCAGGGGAAAAGGAACGTGTCTGGGTAGTTGAGCAGGGGCATCCCATTGCTCAGGGGCTGGACCATTACTTTGAAGTCCCCAACAGTGAAATGTACGGCGAGCGCTTTGACATACCTGAACCTGACACCTTGGTCTTTATCAGCTGGTATGAAGGGGGCGAAGTGTTCCGGAGCGGATGCTGCTATCAGCGCGGGCGGGGCAAGATCTTCTATTTTGGGCCCGGGCATGAAACTCACCCCATTTACCATCAGAAAGAAATTCAGCTGGTAATCAAGAACGCAGTGCGCTGGGCTCAGCCCACCTTTAGCCTGGCTCAGCCCCTTTCCGGCGACTGGGTACCCCCCTTGGAGCCCCTTGCTTAGGGCAGGCGCTGCACAAGCTGAATCAGCAGGGGGATGACTATGGGCACTAGGATCGAGAGAACTGTGCCTGAGTAAAAGGCTGCTAAAGTAGTCTGGGCATCGGTGTTACGGGCAATAATCGGTAGAGTTACATCCATCGCCGTAGCGCCTCCGGGGGCTACGGCAGGCAGATATCCCACCTTTTTGGCAACTAGGGGGATTAGCAGAAAGGCCAGGATCTCACGGGAGACATTGGTTAGAAGTGCCAGTGCTCCTAGGGTAAGATCATATGTTTGAGCAATGATTACAGCCGAAAGGGAGTACCAGCCAAATCCAGCCCCAGCCAGGGCCGCATCTCCCGGCGATATGCCGATCAGAAAACTGAACAGCGAGGCTCCTATAATGGAGCCCAGGGCAACTAAAAATGGGACCGCCAAGGTTATCTTGGGCAGGTCCTTTATTTTTTGCCCCAGATTTGCATCCCGACCCAGATCAAAACCTACCGTGAAAAGGAGAACGGCCAGCGAAATTTCGCCGATCGACCCGATGAGGTTGGCAATCCCTTCCGGTAAAAAGAACAGCCCCATGATAATACCCAGCACTAAGCTGGCAGAGATGGATAGAGTCATTTGCCGGACCCCCTTGCTGCTGTAGCAATCCAGACTAGAAAAACACTGCCCAAAATTGCACCTAGACCAAGGACAAGCGCCTTTAAACCAAGAGTGGGCAGGACGCTGGTGATCTCAGGGTTTGACCCAAGGGTCAGGCCCAGGGAAAAGAGGAGTGTAATAAGGGATAGATACCCGATAAGTCCAACTTTCCGGGACCATCCTTGAGGGAGCACATCGAGCCGTGCAAGGGCAAAGCCCAGCACTAAAGAGACCAAGAGTAATGTCACTGCCATCGTTCCTCCTTTAAGCATACAGCAAAGACTATTCGCTTTTTTTCTCCGGCTTCCTGTTTTCTGAAAAAGTTTCCCAAGCTGGCAGGAAAATGAAAAAACAGGAAGAATATAGACGATAAGTTAGCAAGGAGGTTAGGTATATGAAAAGATTCGCTCTCATGATTAGTCTAGTTGTCGTTGCTGCACTCTTGACAGGCTGCTTGGCTCCTAAGATAAACGTTCTGATCAAACCCAAATCCATTGAATTGACTGCTGAACAATTACTTGAAGATNACTTTGTNATTTCCGACATTAAAATAGAGGTGAAGACTTCCGGTCTTGGATTCGATTTCACGATAGATACACTTAATGTGCAAGTCTTGGACGACGATGATGAAGAGCTTTGGAAATGGGTGAAAGAAATCAAAGAGGACATTCCCATAATTGTTCCTGGGTGGGGCGATACCTATGAGGTTCCGGACCTTTCTCTGAAACAACTCTTTGGCTTTGATGTGGATGATCTTCCAATTGGCGTTCCGGTCGATGATGAGACCTATCAGGAGCTCTTGGAAGAGGAGTTTACCAAGTACTATAATGAAAACTGGAAAGATAAAGAGTATGAAGTGGTAGTTAGAGTCACGGGCAAGAATCCTACTGAGGATAAGGCCAAGATTCAGTTTAAGTAAGAGTTTCTCACAAGAACCCAGACCGAGGTCTGGGTTCTTCAGACTATGATAAAACTGAAAGGATGTTCTTGATGAAAAGACTGAACAGAACCTTTATTGCAGCAGCTTTGCTTGTCTTTTTGGCTGGCAGTTTAGCACCTGCCTTGGCTGCCCAGTCTATTTGGCAGCGCATGGCTCAGGGTTTTCCTAACTCCTTGGTGGTTTATGAGTATGTCTATGAATATGAGGGGCCGGGTCTAACTGTCTCCGCGCAGATCCCTCAGCTAATTGGGGCGCCTGATCTTGCCTGGCAGGAAGCATTTAACCAAGGGCTGCGTGATAACTTAGCCGACTATGCGTCCTGGTTGAAGGATATCGCAGCGGAGGCGTTGGAACTCGACTCTGAGTACCGTCCCCAGCCCTATGCAGGTTTTGTGGACTTTGAAGTGAAGCTTAATCAGGGGGGCCTGCTCAGCATAGCGGTGGTGAACTATGTCTACACAGGCGGGGCCCACGGCATGACCTATTATGACTACCTCAATATCGATCTAACTTGCGGTCAGCCCATCAGCTTCAG
>JGI24707J26582_10001098_pt1 | contig 21515 bp, 17 predicted proteins | sample BioPla1DNA1_FD_26582 | JGI IMG/M metagenome (IMG submission 26582)
TGCTGTAGGTACCTCACTGGAAGTAGTCCTTGAAGCAGCAATAGGAGACGGCGCTCTAGAAGGAGATGCGGCTCGTCATATGAGTACGTACTCCTCATTCTATGACCTAGGTGCCGCTTGCGGTCCCCTACTCGGGTATATGATTGGAGCACAGTACGGCTTGTCTCTCTCCTATCTGGTGGGGGCGATGCTCATTCTGGTTGTAACCGTAATGCTATATTTCAGTCCGAGGTTCACGGAGNTAGAGCTAAAGGGGGAATCTTAGGAAATAGCAGAGATTCACATCGTTTGGTGCAGGCACACAGAAGGCCATCTGGTGTGTGCGGCTGTTGGATGACAGTATCCTGTTACTGACAGAAGAAAGCGGACTAAAGGGTCGAGCTCACTAGGAGTTTTCTCATAGGAGGATGCAAACATGACAAAGATTGCTATCATTGGCGCAGGCAGTGCTTTTACCAGGCATCTGGTCATCGATATGCTTCACATCCCGGGATTTGACGAAGGGACAATCGCTCTTGTTGATATAGATTCCAAGCGATTGGCTTTGGCCAAGCAACTGGTTGAGCGAGTCGTAGAGTCCATGGGGAAGAAAAAGTGGACCGTGACTGCATCTACAGATCGAAGGGAAGTTCTACAAGGAGCTGACTTCGTAATCAACCAGATCGAGGTTCATGGTTTGGAGACTGTGAAGTTGGAATTTGAGATACCTCTAAAATATGGGGTAAAGCAATGTATTGGGGATACCTTAGGGCCCGGTGGATTGTTTAAGACTTTGCGCACTCTTCCAGCCTGGCTAGAGATCCTCAAAGATGTTGAGGAGCTAGCACCAGATTGTACCATTTTAAACTATACCAACCCTATGTCTGCAATCACTCTAGCCACTACTCGGGTAACCGATCTGCCGGTTGTGGGGCTCTGCCACTCGGTTCAAGGCACTAGTCGGAAGCTAGCAGAGTTGGCGGAAGTGCCTTACGAAGAGCTAGAATGGCAATGTGCCGGTATAAATCATATGGCTTGGTTTACCACATTAAGACATANTGGAAAGGATCTCTATCCTGTTCTTATGGGTAAGATGGATGATCCGGAGTTTGTCGCGAAAGACCCTGTGCGGCTCGATGCCATGCAGTACCTGGGGGCTTTTGTGACAGAATCCAGTGGTCATTTCAGTGAGTACATTCCATATTACCGTAAGAGACAAGAACTCATCGATAAGCACTGCAGTGTTGGATACAATGGAGCTACCGGCTTTTACGCCAATGAATGGCCCTTGTGGAGAGAAGCAAGGGATCGAGAGCTAGAGGCTATTGTCTCAGGGGAAAAAGAGCTGAACTTGGAGCAAAGCTACGAATATGCCGCCATTATCATCGAATCGATTGTGCTAAACAAGCCTAGTGTAATCCATGGGAATGTGCTAAACACCGGACTCATCGACAACCTACCCCAAACGGGTGTTGTAGAGGTTGCCTGTTTGGTGGATCGCAACGGAGTCCAACCTTGCCACTTTGGACCATTGCCAGAGCATCTAGCTGCNCTGAACCGCAGCAATATGGCCTTCTTTGAGCTGGCGGTTACGGCGGTCTTGGAAAAAGANCGCANCATGGCAGAGAGAGCGCTGATGATAGATCCTCTGACTGCTGCTGTATGTTCGCTAGATGAGATAAGAGCTATGTTTAATGAGCTATATGAAGCTGAGAAGGATCTCATTGCTGAGCTCCGCTAATCTACCTAGGACGCTTTTGGCAACAGGTAGTGTTTGCCGTGGTGCGCCGGCTCAAGGATTCTCATCTGCTACCAAAGTAATACGGGTAGGGGATTTGGCCAAGCACCTATTTTGAGCTATGAGTGATAGGCCCACGGACAAGGAAGTAGAGAGGACATTGGGAGGGACACATATGCAAACACCAGAGGTACTTGCAGATATTGGTAAACGGCAGCACAAGGGAGAGGCTGTAGGAATATTTTCCGTTTGCAGCTCTAATGATTACGTCCTTAAGGCCACTCTGCAACTGGCTAAGAATAACGATCAGGTTGTCCTCATTGAAGCCACATCCAANCAGGTGAACCAAGATGGCGGATATACCGGAATGACTCCGTCGGACTACCGCAGCTACCTTGATAAGCTGATGAAGACCTATGGATGTAAACCGGGGCAGGTAATCCTGGGCGGGGATCACCTTGGTCCGAACCCATGGAAGCATGAGCCTGCTGAGGTAGCTATGGAGAAAGCCAAANAGATGGTTAGGGACTATACCCATGCTGGTATCGTCAAGCTTCATCTAGATGCCAGTATGAACCTGGGCGATGATGGCAAGGCACCCATTAGCCCTCGCTTGATTGCAGGAAGAACTGCAGAACTTGCCAAGGCAGCGGAGGAAGCCTTTGATGCCATACGGAAGGACTTGCCGGATGCAATGGCACCGGTCTATGTCATCGGCACAGAAGTGCCAGTCCCCGGGGGCACCCAGGAAGAAGAGGACACCCTGCAGGTTACCACTCCCGCTGATTTTGAGGAGACGGTGAATGTGACCAGGGAGGCCTTCAAGAAACAGGGGCTTGAGTCCGCATGGGAACGGGTCATGGCCGTTGTCGTGCAGCCAGGAGTAGAGTTCAGCAGTCACTCTATCCATGAGTATGATGCCGCGAAATTCGTCACGATGCGGGAAACCCTAAAAGACTTCTATCCCCTCGTTTTTGAAGGGCACTCCACGGATTATCAGCGGCCTGACAAGCTCAAAGAGCTGGTTCGGGACGGTGTGGCTGTGCTCAAGGTAGGACCAGAGCTCACCTTTGCCCTCAGAGAAGGGATATTTGCACTGGAAGCTATGGAACGGGAGTTATTTCCGGGCAAGACGAATAACTGGTCACAGGTCTCGAAGGTCTTGGATCGAGCGATGGTCGAAAATCCCGTCCATTGGCAAGCATACTATGTTGGTGATAAGGAAAGCCAGGCTTTCGATAGGCGCTTTAGCTTTTCCGACCGATGTCGTTACTATTGGGGAGACCCTGGGGTGCAAAAGGCGGTGAAGCAGCTCCTTGGTAATCTAGGTCGAGTTCGACTACCCTTGTCCCTAATAAGTCAGTATATGCCACTGCAGTACCGGAGGGTGCGGGAGGGTGTACTGACGATCGAGCCCGAGGCTCTTTTGCTAGATTGTGTTACTGAGGTGCTTCGGAAGTACACATGGGCAGTAAAGTAACGGGAGGGTGATGAGCATGGGCAATGGGGAAGGACTTTATCTGCATGAGTACATGCCCCGGAGCGAATTGGTTGTTGAACGTATATCCATTGAAGAACCAAAATTCCCAGTAATCGATTTCCATACCCATCTCGGCTCTTTGACAGAAGGTGAAGAGTCAGAAGTAAAGGAGCGCCTTGCCTGCCATGTTGAACGATTACGGGCGCTCGGGGTGGAGCATGTAGTCAATCAGGAGAGGCGGTGGGGGAGCGATCTGGCCAATATTCTAGAGACATTGGCGCCGTGGACTGACTTCTTCACTACTTTCGGTGGTGTCGATATCGCCCAGCTTGACGAACCTGATTTTCCTGATATGGTAGAAGATAGCATGAAACGCGGGGCAGATTTGGGAATGCGGGGTGTGAAGATCTGGAAGGACGTTAGTCTTGGGATGAAAGATAAAAAAGGACGTCACATACCTATTGATGATCCTAGACTCACGCCCATTTGGGATACCGCAGCCAAACTGGATCTTCCAGTACTCATGCATATTGCCGACCCTGTGGCGTTCTTCCGGCCTGTGGATAGATTTAATGAGCGGTTTGAAGAATTGCAGAGACACCCGGATTGGTCGTTTTCCTCGCCTGAGCTCTTTGAGTTCGAGGAGCTGATGGAACAGCAAGCGAGGCTGCTTGAAAAGAACTCCGATACGGTGTTTATCATTGCCCACATGGGATCGTATGGTGAGAATCTCGGCTTTGTGGGAGAGTGTCTCGATAGATATCCCAACATGTATGTCGATATGGCTGCTCGCTTGGCTGAACTGGGGCGCCAGCCATACACTGCCAGGAGGTTCTTTGAGAAGCATCAGGATAGAATACTATTCGCTACCGATTGCTTCCCAGCGTGGCTGGAGCACCGGAAGTATTACGAATTCCTGGAAACTTGGAATGAGTACTTTGATTACTCTTCTTCCGGATCACAGGGCCAAGGGAGATGGAAGATTTACGGCATCGGGCTAGATGACGAAATTCTGGAAAAAGTGTATAATAGTAATGCCAGGAAGCTATTGGAAGCATAAAAAGGCATTGGGTTCTGGTCAGCTCGGTGTAAAGACACGATCTAGCAGGAGAAGGGGGAGTGGAGTAGAACATGATTAACTTGTTAGAACAACTAATAGTGAGGAATGGTAACGTTTATGTGTGTCTTGGATGAGAACTCCCCCCTAGCTCTTTATTATCAACTAAAGCAGATTTTAGAAGAGAAGATCGTGTCTGGGATATGGCAAGTGGGAGAACGGATACCTACAGAAAACGATCTGTGTGAGTTGTATGGCGTAAGCCGGATCACTGTGCGAGAGGCTTTGGCTGAGCTGGAACGAGAAGGCTATGTTACCCGTAAACGGGGGCGCGGGACTTTTGTGGCCGTGCCCAAAATTGAGCAGAACCTTATGGGCATCTATAGCTTTACCGAGGAGTTTCGTAAGCGAGGTCTCACCCCGCGCAGCGAGGTGTTGGAGTTTGTGCGCATGCTTCCGGAAGGGGATGTCCAGGAGGCGTTGGGCATCGGTGGTGGTGAAGCGGTCTACTATCTCAAGAGGCTGCGCTTCGCCGATGACACCTTGATGGCCATCGAGTGCACATATCTGCCTTACAACTGTTTTCCCAACCTTTCCCGGGAGCAGCTGATGGAAGCGCCTTTGTATGATGTGTTGCGCAATGACTATGATTTGGTGCTGACTTCGGCACAGGAAACGTTTGGTGCTGTGCTGATTCAGCCTCCGGATTCATCGATGTTTGGAGTGGAACCTGGGGCTCCAGGTCTTGAACTACAAAGGTATTCATATAGTGGCAGTACCTGCGTGGAGTATACCATAGGGGTAATCCGAGGGGANAAATTCCGCTTTACCGTCAAGTTGGAGTAGTAAGCTCGGGTCTATNGCCATTATTGTTATGATAATATGACATAAAAGGGTGCATGTTAATGTATTTGACGAGGAAGGAGACCTTGCTGCAGTACGAAGCATTGGAGAAGACCTTCGATTACCTTTTGTCAGAGCGTGATCGGGTGAAGCGAGCCTTCGCTGGGGAACTAGCAAGGCTACTATTCATCGGCTGTGGCTCAGGCTATTATCTGTGTCAATCAGCGGCTGTGTCTGCAACCTTACGATTGCCGGTACATGGTATGGCTATGGCAGCTGGCGACCTAATGCTTAATGGATTTCGCTATCAGGGGCTAATGCCTAATACACTTCTGGTTGCCCCATCAAGATCGGGTAGTACCAGTGAGGTGCTGGAGGCGATCAAGTATGGCAAAGCCAATGGAGCTAGGGCTATCGGCATAGCGGCTAAGGAGGATAGCCCCCTGGAGGAGCTGGTAGAAGAATGCTTTGTTTTGCCTTGGGCTTTCGATGAAGCGGTGTGCCAGACTAAGACAGTGACTAACCTATATACCGCTAACCTGATCCTTATGGCTCTTGTCGCCGATGATAAGACGCTACTGGCCGAGATTGAGCAGGCTATAAAGCGGGGCCCCGAGTTTATGGAGCGATGGGAAGAGACCTCGAAGGAGATCGCTAAAGCAGATTGGTCTCGGGTTGTGGTACTCGCCGATGGTGAACTGGAAGGGATCGCTGCCGAGGCGGCTCTGGCCTTTGCCGAAATCTGCCAGGCTCCGGCTAGTTATCATCATGTTTTGGATGTCCGGCATGGCCCCATGGTCTTGATTCGGGAAGACACTTTGGTGATCATGGCAAGCACAGGCCAGGAAGAAATGCACCAGAAACAGCTTGTTGAAGACCTGCAGGGCCGGGGAGCGAAGGTAGTCGTAGTTGGACCTGTAGGAAGCGATTGGAAGGCCAATTGGTATGTTTCTGTCCCGGCGTATGAGCACTACGGAGTCACAGGTATTCCCTTCATTTATATCCCACAGTCTGTATCTTTCTTCAAAGCTATGGAGCGGGGTATTAACCCAGATGTACCTGATGGGCTCGATGCATGGATAGAACTGCCTAGTTCGGAGAAGTAGGGTTGTGCCTGAAAGAGACACCTGATGTTTTGTTTGGGCACTTCGTGTGGCGGCAAGCACATGGTATGGTGCCGACGATGTTAACTGAATGGATTAATGCGCGGGGGTGGAGGTGTTGAGGCAGGAATTTGACGTATTGGCAATAGGAGAGCTAAACCCGGATCTGATTTTCTTAGGGCTCCAAGGTGAGCTGGGCCTTGGCCGAGAGATATTGGCAGACCAATTTCACATGCGGCTAGGTAGTTCTACTGCCATAGCTGCAGCACAAATGGCTGGCCTAGGTCTTAAGGTTGCGTTGGTTAGCCGTGTGGGTAAGGATGCTTTTGGAGCCTTTTGCCGTGGCCAACTGGAGCATTATGGGGTAGATACCAAGTACCTGATTGAGGATGCCGACGCTGCCACGGGGGTCACAGTATCTGTCTCCTACCCAGAGGACCGGATGCTACTTACCCACTTGGGTACTATATCTAGGCTTAGCCGAGCAGATGTGAGTGATGCCATGTTGCGTTCGGCTCGCCACGTGCATGTTTCTTCGTTTTATTTGCAGGATGGCTTGCGCCCAGGGTGTGTGGACCTATTTGGCCGAGCGAAGTCTTTAGGACTTACCATATCACTAGATACAGGGCATGATCCCAGTGAGGTTTGGGATTCGGGAATAGGAGAGGTACTCCATCATGTTGATGTCTTCTTTCCCAACGAGGTTGAACTTGGGAATATAGCTGTTGGCGATACTCTAGAAGAAAAGGCTAAGAAACTGGTTGCAGAAAGGCCAGGGTTGGTTGTGGCAGCAAAGCTGGGAGCGAAGGGATGTCTTCTGGCTGACACAAACGGGCTCCACCACATACCGGGGTATGTGGTAACTCCCATCGATACAACTGGGGCCGGCGACTCTTTCAACGCCGGGTTTATAGCAGGGATGCTATCAGGGTTTTCGCTGCAGCGATGTGGAGAACTAGGTAACGCTTGTGGTGCGTTATCTACACAGCAGGTAGGTGGGGCAGGCGGGCTTCACAGTATCGCAGGCATGGAAGAATGGATGGAGCAAGCGGAGGTTAGGAATATCAGCCACACACTATAAAGTGACAAGTACAGCAAAGTGACCAGCACAGGGTAAATGAGCCCTCTTCTAGCAAATAGAAGAGGGCTCATTGATTAGGCGATGGTTCAGTCCACCGATACAGACAGCAGTACAACCTACTTGGAAAGCGCGGTCCTAAAAAGCCGCTCGGCGTTGCTACTGAAGAATTGCTCCTTTTCGCTTTCTGTGAAGCCTAGACCCTCGCAAATGTCCAACCATTCTTCCAGATAGGAAGTGACATAGCCTCTGGGCAAGAAAGAGGAGTCAGTACCATATAGGATCTTATCTACTCCAAAACTATCGGCAAAGCGAGCCAGAACTTCTTTCTTACTAATCTTATATGGCATCCAATTTATCCACTGGTTGGACCCCGAGGTATCGACATATATATTTTTGCATCCCCAGCCCAACAGAAGCAGTTCCCTCATGTAACCTGCACCAAAATGCGGGATGATAAAGTTGAGNTAGGGAAATCCTTTGGCCACTTCTTCTAACGCAAAAGGATTGCAGTTGGGTCGACCTACTACTCCAGCACCTCCTCCTAAAATGCCGAAATGAATCAGAATGGGGATGTCAAGCTCTTCGGCGGTCTCCCAAATGGGGTAGAAAAAGGGTTCACTGAGTGGACGCCGTACGGTGGGGGCGAGGATCTTATACCCTACAAGGCCGTCTTCAATTACGGCCCTCCTAAGCTCTAGGGCAGCGCCAGGTTCTTCCGGGTGATGGTGCGCAAGGCCAAGGAAATCCGGATAATCCTCGATAATCCTTGCTAAGTGACGGTTGCCGCCGCCACTGACGAACACTACCTTGTCAATACCCTTTTTTCGTCGATCTTCGTCCCAGAGCCGGATTACTTCTTCATCACTACCTTGGTCCTTGCTAGGATATGCCATGCCGTAAGCATCCCACCTGGCTCTACTGGCCTCCCATTCTAGACGTTTAAGATAGTCGTATTTGGCTTGGCCGAAGGTCGTAATATACTCTTCATCGAGAGAGCCTGCAAAGGAGTGTTCAGCTAGGGTCGGAAAATGAGTGTGTATGTCAAATATCCGGTAACCACGTACTGCCACTGGTCATCCTCCTTTTCTTAAAAATAGATTCCACCACCGGTTTGCTCACCACCAAACAGCCTGCCAGTGATAATCAAGACGGCAGCGATTAGGACTACCTGGATGGTTCCCATGGCCGCAGCAGGGCCATAGTTGAAGTTCTGCATTTGATCTAGGATCTCCATGGACATAGGCTTGTTACTATAGGTGTACAGCATAATAGAGGACGTAAACTCTCCTATAGTCGAAACGAGTGCCAATAGAGCACCCGAGGCAATCCCCGGTAGGATGTTGGGGAAAATAATCCGCCTAAATACATAAAACCACTTTCCTCCCAGATTACGTCCCGCTTCCTCCAAGGACTCATCTAGCTGCTCAAAAACAGCAAATACTGAGCGAGTGATGAGTGGTACGATTTTCACTAAATAGGCGAGGGGTAGAATCCAATACGTGCCCACCAGAATGTGATTGAGAGTAAGCCATGTGGGTTGGTTAAAGGCTATAATTAGATTGATGGCAATAATCGTGCCCGGTAGAGCCCAAGGCAACATGGTCAGAACCTCCATTGCCCATCTAGTCTTGAACTCCTTCTTTGACAAAAAGTAGGCGATAATGCTGCCCAAGACTAGAGCTCCCAATGTTGCTATGGAAGACATCGTCAGACTGTTTTTCACCGCGGTGGCCAAACGGGGATTCCGCAAGAGCCCTTTGTAGTTAACCCACGAATAGACCGGTGGAAAAGTCTGGGTTGTCCACGTTCCGCTAGGTACCAATGAGATCAGAAACAGAGTAACCTGGGGCAAGCTAAGAACCACCAGAGCCACTATGGAGATGATCATAGCTATGTATCTGGCCCAAGGGTTGCGAATCTCAGTAACATGTACACTGACGCCTTTCCCCACCATCTTGTACTGGCGTTGTTGTGAATACCAGCGGATCAGCAATAGAAAAATGATACTGATCATGGCCAGAATCGACGCTTGTGTTGCGGCCATAGCCATATTCCCGTTCATCTTGGATACATAAACTTGCATGCTAAGAAAGCGGTATGACCCTCCCAGCAGATATGGTGCACTAAAAGAGTTTATAGCTATCATGAATACCAGAAGGGATGCACCCACTAGCCCAGGGGTAAGTAGCGGCAACGTGATTTTCCGCATTCGGAACCAGAAACCCCCGCCCAGGTTACGGGCAGCCTCATCGATCGATGCGTCTACCTTAGAGATGGCGGCGGATGTCATTGTATAAAAGTAGATAAACTGGGTATAGGCATGGATTATCAAGATACCCGGCAATCCTTTGAGAACGAAGGGTGGCTTAGCAAGCCCAAAGAGGTCCTGCAATCCCTTTGGCACCATGCCAGCTTCTCCATATAAGAAGATATACGCCAAGACACTAATCAGAGGGGGAAATACCATGGGAATAACGACCAACCGCGAGAATATTCTGCTACCGGGAAACTCAAATTTAGTGAATAGAAAAGCCAGCGGAATCCCAATGGCTGCGGCAGCAACGACTGACGCTGCGGCTAGGCCAATACTTGTAAACAGCGCTTCTAGGTTTGCCGGTCGTTCAAGGTTGAAAAACGCCCGATAATTGGCCAGGCTCAGTTCCCCTTGATTTGTGTAGAAGCTTTCGATGAATGTTCGTATCAGGGGGTAGAGAATGTATCCAACTAAGAAAACGAAGAGTGGGAGAGTCTTCCAAAGCATCGGGTTTCGCCGTAGGTAATCCCGAAAAACAACCCACTTAGGCGCTGCCTCGCCTTGAACTTTTGGGCGCTCAACTTGCATCGCGACTACTCTCCTTTCCCTTGATTAGGTAAACTTCTTCGTACGGATAGCATAGGGTAAGCTCGTCACCTATTGAAAGATCAGCATAATCACTGGTGAACTCATTGGGCACTATCGCCCTACAGGTCCCGTCACCTACTTGGAACTCAAGGTTCCAATTGAGACCGTTGAACATCTTGAATCTGAGAATGCCGGTGGTCGTATTCTCTGGTTTGGGTTCCGAGGATATTTTGAGTTGGTTCGTGTGAATCATCACATGAACCGTCTCACCAACGTGCCANTTCCACTCAGGTCTTTGACGAGTCTTCGCTGCCCTGACGCGACCAGCTAAGGCCTNTGTTTCCACAATAATCGACTCACCATCGGTTTCCACTATTNTACCTGGAAACAAGTTGGAGTGCCCCAANAATTCTGCCACAAATACATCTTTGGGGCTATTAAATGTGTTGACCGGAGTATCGATCTGATGCACAGCGCCTGCGTTCATCACGATCACTCGATCAGAGACGGAGAAGGCCTCTTCCTGATCGTGGGTGACGTAGATAGTGGTGATGCCCAGTTGCTTCTGCAATCTGCGCAGTTCTTCTGAAGTGGTCTTCCGCAGCTTCGCATCCAGGTTAGATAAGGGCTCGTCTAGGAGAAGAATATCTGGCTGAATGACAACCGCTCTAGCTAGGGCCACCCGCTGCTGCTGCCCACCACTGAGTTCATGGACTTTTCTTCTCTCATAGCCAGTCATCTGGACTAGTTCCATGGCGTCGGCTACTTTCTTTTGAATCACCGCTTTCTGCATGCGGCGTGCCTGCAGTCCATAGGCAATATTTTCAAATACCGTCATGTGAGGAAATAGAGCATAGTTCTGGAAGACCATGCCGGTGTTGCGAGCTTCTGGAACGACGTAGGTCACATCTTTATCATCAAAGAACAATCGCCCATGGGTGGGGTAGTAGAATCCGGCAACCATACGTAAAGTGGTGGTTTTACCGCAACCGCTGGGTCCGAGCAAGGTGAGGAATTCTCCGTCTTCTGTCTCGTACGTGACANTATCTACAGCGACGACGTTACCGAAGTGCTTGCTNATGTTTTCGAATCTTACAATAGCCATCTGGCCACCTCCAGCTAGAGCCAGCAGGTTCCTGCTGGAAGGCAGGAACCTGCCAAGTAATACTTAACTTGTCCTATTTATTTCGGGCCTTGATGTTGTTATCCCAATACTCCAGCCATTCCGGGGATAACTCGGCAAAGGTTGCCCAGTCTATGTCCATCGGGTTGATTTCGATGTCCATCCAGCGGGGCATGGTAGCCTTAGGCATATCCGTGCGAATGGGTATGCGGTAGTATTGGTGGGCCATTAGCATGGAGCTCTGCTTAGTGCCAACAAATTCTACAAAGGCTTTGGCGGCCTCCAGGTTCTTGCAGTTCTTGATAATGGCGATATTGTCCGCGATTACAGGCGTTCCCGACTTGGGAATGATCGCATTCAACGGATAGCCGTTTCGGTAACGCTGATCCATGATACTAGGATAGACCCATACACTTAGCTTTGCAATATCTCTGACCAAGTTATTGTAGATGACAGATGAATGGGATGTATAGTCTTTCGTATTGGCGTCGAGCTTGCGCAGCCACTCGTAGCCTCTATCTGGTGTACCATCTTCGGCATAAAATCGCCAAATCCAGGCAGAATACAGAGTGCGCATGGCACCGGAAGCCAAGGGATAGCGGATCGTTATCTGATCTTTCCATTTGGGATCGAGGAGCTCATCCCACTCTTTGGGCACATCCTTTTCATCCATCAGACTATCATTGTAGACGATGCTGAGGGGGGTGAGGAACTGCCCGTAGTAATATGATTCGGGGTCTTTATATTCCGTGGGAACGTACTTGTCAAATGACGGCTTATACGGCTGTAGGATTCCCTTTTCCTTTGCAGTGATAAACATATCCTGGGGTCCACCCCAGATAATGTCTGCCTGGGGATTTTTCTGTTCCGCCAATGCTCTATCCAGAGCGTTCTGGGCGCCCATGGGTAGTACATGGACAGTGACTTCTGGGTACAACTCTTCGAAATATGCTTTCATGTCACCAGGCATCTCTTCACCGTGAGCGGTATAGATAACTAGATCACCTTTGATCTCAGCAGCCATTGCTTGCATAGACACGCCTAGTACTCCCACGAGGCATAGTACGAAAACCCAAAGTTGCATACGTTTGGCCAACAAGAAAACCTCCTTCTTTAGATAGAATCCATGTTAACTATAGATTGCGGATACCTAGAATTCTGGCTTTAACCACCCCCAGACTTGCATATCATTACTGCCTCAAGATCACAAGAGTCCCATACATAGTGATTGTTATAACAATATTACCATGGGCATTTCTACTATTTCACCGGTCTTTTGCTTTTTCCTGCTTGGTCTGCACAAACAAAACGAGCATGTTGCTATTTTTATCGTTTTTGGCTCGGGATAAAGTGGTTATCACCGAAACACCTTTTGGGAGACGTTTTTGGTAGTGGCAATCGCAGTATGTATCAGAAGATAGGAACAGTTAGCATAAGGCATCTCGTTTAGTTATAACAATATAACACAAAGTAAGCGTTTGGGTAGCATCGGTATCATATGGCTGTCGAGCGAACCCTCGCTCTAGGGCTATACGCATTCTGGGCTATACCGGGACAGCTACCTATGTTCCACTTGCTCATGGCGGCATCTCTAATCATGGCACTTCCTATCTTGCTTTTGTTTTTCTTCTTCCAGCGATACTCTATCCAGGGCGTGACCTTAACTGGTATCAAAGGATAAGTCGAAGATAGGTAGGAGAGATGAGGGACTAAGTCGAAAATGATGCTATGGGCTACGTCGGTTAAATGATACCTTTGGCAATAGTCAGGTGTAATGGGAATCAACACTGTTTCCCTATGAAGGCCAACATGGACCAAGGAGGGAGTCGTTTGATTGGATACAAAGTGGATGTTGCTATAATCGGTGGTGGTGTTGGGGGGGTTGCCGCGGCACTGGCAGCGGCTCGCATGGGGAAAAGCGTAGTCCTTACAGAGGAGACGGACTGGATCGGTGGGCAGCTGACCTCTCAGGCAGTTCCACCCGATGAACACCCGTGGATTGAGCAGTTTGGCTGTACGTCACTATACCGACAGTTTAGGGAAGGCGTGCGGGATTATTACCGACGGTATTTTCCCATTACTCCCGAGGCCCGGAGTAATCCAAGGCTCAATCCCGGTAATGGGCGGGTAAGCCGGCTGTGTCACGAGCCTAGGGCAGCCCTTGCGGTACTAAACCATATGCTGGCTCCGTATGTGCACAGTGGTCGGATCCTTTTGCTGTTGAATCACAAAGTCGCCAGCTGTGAAGTAGATGGCGATAAGGTTAAGAGTGTAATGGTCTCCAACTTGAGAACTGGTAACTATCTAGCTATTGAGGCTCCTATCTTCATAGATGCAACCGAACTTGGCGATTTGCTTCCTTTGTCTGGTGCCGAATACGTGGTGGGGGCCGAATCGCAAAAAGATACGGGAGAGCCCCACGCCGTACCTGGGCCAGCCGAGCCCCATAATCAACAGGCTTTCACCTACTGCTTTGCCATGGACTACCTGCCGGGAACAGATAATACTATTGAGAAGCCCGATGACTATGACTTCTGGCGGGAGTACCAGGCTGATTTCTGGCCAGATAAGCACCTAAGCTGGGTGACCAGCAATCCCATCACACTCAAGCCGTATTATCACTCGCTGTTTCCCGAGCCGGATCGCCATTCTCTGTGGCAGTACCGGCAGATACTAGACAAAGACAATTTCGCCTCAGGCGTTTTTACCAGCAGTGTCACACTGGTCAACTGGCCCCAGAACGACTATTGGCTCGGTCCCATCTGTGATGTATCGGAGGAAGAGGCGGAAAAGCATAAGCAAGGAGCGAAGAATCTCAGCCTATCACTGCTTTATTGGATGCAAACTGAAGCCCCCCGCCACGATGGCGGCATTGGTTACCCGGAGCTTCGCCTTAGAAAAGATGTCGTCGATACCGAAGATGGCTTAGCCAAGTATCCTTATGTACGGGAATCTAGGCGGATCAAGGCAGAGTTTACCGTTCTGGAGCAGCATGTGGCTTCTGCCATCCGAGGAGATTTGGGGGCGGAGAAATTCCATGACTCCGTAGGTGTTGGCTGCTATCGCATCGATTTGCACCCCAGCACCAACAATGTAGATTATATCGACATTGGCAGCTGGCCATTTCAGATTCCTTTGGGGGCATTAATCCCCGTCAGAATGGAGAACCTGTTGGCAGGCTGCAAGAACTTGGGAGTGACCCATATAACTAATGGTTGTTACCGCTTACACCCAGTGGAGTGGAATATTGGGGAAGCGGCGGGATATCTAGCAGCGTATTCTCTAGAAAAGGGGATTACGCCCAGAGCCGTTCGGAATGAACCGAATAACCTGGAGAGCTTTCAAGATTTACTGGTAAAGCAAGGAGTAGAGCTCGATTGGCCTAAGCTCCGATCCGTATAGGAAGATTCTTTAAGGCCATCGGCGAAGGTCTTATATTCTTCACCGGTGGCTCTATTAATTCTCCAAGGGGAGTTTGTCAAGGCAACACCCAAAGCAATCCTATCTGGGGGGGGGTCAAAGGTGATCAACGGAGTTGGCGTAGTCCAGGGCAAACCAATAATTCACAAGGTGGAGCCTTTGAAATGCCCTTCCCGCTATGTACGGGTGCAGACCAAGTACTCTGTGGCTAGCGTAGGGACAGAATTAGCCATGATCCAAAGAAGTGCAAACAGTGCCGACGATAAGGAAGTGGTTAGGCTAGGGTATAGTTCGGCGGGAGTGGTCATAGAGTCAGGCTCTAATGCCGATTATGAAGTGGGCGAAAGAGTCGCAGTCTATGGGGCACCTTACGTTTGGCACGGAGAAGAGCTGGTTGTTCCTCGCACACTAGTGGCGCGGATATCGGAGGATGTATCCTATGCTGATGCTGCAACGGTAGGACACGGAGCTATAGCAATCCATGCGTTGCGCAGCGCTAATGTACAGTTTGGGGAGCATATAGTAGTCATTGGGTTAGGACTAATTGGACTTTTGATTGCCAAGCTTGCTAGGGCGGCAGGCTGCTTTGTCATAGCCTCAGAACCTGATGAGACAAGGCGCTCTTATGTGGATAGGGATGGGATACAGGCCGTTCATCCTGCAACCCTGGAAGATGATGTGGCACGGGCTACTGGCCGGCACGGAGCCGATAGTGTGTTCATTGCAGTGGGTACAGCTAATAGTAACCTTCTAAATCTAGCTGTTGGTTTATGTCGCTTACGGGGCACTGTCTCGGTGGTAAGTGGGGCAGAGGCTTGTCTGCCTAGGAACGAAATGTTCCAGCGCGAAGTGCGGCTCATAGTTCCCCAAGCAGGGGGGCCAGGGCGTTACCAGACAGACTATGAGAAAGAGGCTCGAGATTACCCGTACTCTGAAGTTCGCTGGACTGAGGGACGGAATATGCAGCTATACATGGACCTCCTTGGACGAAGATATGTCTCACTAGAAGGTCTTCTACCCAATGCTATTCCCCTTGCCGAAGCTCCGGAAGGCTATAAGAGATTGCAGGGTGAGACAGGGGCCAAACCGCTCACCATGGTTATCAGCTATACCTAGACATAATTGGGCGACTATCAGAGATAACATCCTCCACTGATACCCACCGTATCACTGGAAGACCTTCACAAGATCTGCGGTGAGGCCTGGGAATACCTCCGTTTATGTGCTCCGGCGAGCGCCTCAGGGTGATGTCAAAGGGAGCAATGAACGGCGTATACGGTCTTTCCCTATCTACCCCGGCACTACTGCCACATCTTCGGGAGCCGAGAACTCGGCTTATGACGAATTCCCTGTACACGACTTCTAGAAACTCCAGTCATTTGGATTCTAGCCATTGCGGAAATGCCTTGCCCGTTAGAGGAATCTCGCTATGCACGGCGAAGTATCATAACGAGAATCAGGAACGTTAGTGATTCGTTAAATTTGATATGAAAAGTGTCAGGGGATGGCAAGATGGGACCACAAAGTTCAGTAGAGCAGGCTATTGTGGAAAGATTCAGCTCCCTTACGAGGACCCAGAGGAAGATCGCTCAGTATGTCTTAGAGAACCCTACTAAGGCGCTCAGCCAAGATCTAAACTCACTGGCCCGGGCAACCGGATCTTCCCGTTCTAGTGTGCTTCGGTTTATTCACGAACTCGGTTTTTTGGGCCTAAGAGACCTGCAACGTCAGGCTCTCAAGCCAGCTACTTTCAATGGCAAAGAAGACCCTCTCATCAGGTGGTTATATGAGTCTACGGCGGAAGCAGTTAAGGAAACCTATCTAACAATGAATCGCAAGGCTTTAGCTAAAGCAGTGGACCGGTGCAAAGAGGCATCTCGGATTCTTTGGTATGGCGCAGGTGATTCGGGCTTTCTAGCAGAGATGGGAAACCATCGCTGCTGGCTCTTGGGGATCAATTCCGGTGCATGTACAGACGAAGCTAGTCTGCAGGGGGTTAGCCATACCATCGATGCTTCTCAAGTAGTGGTTGTTGTATCACGTTCGGGCAATGGTGATTACCTGGAGAATGCCCTTGAGACTATCGCTAAGCGAGATGCTTTCACCATCGGTATTACCGGTTCCCTTTTGTCGTATTTAGCCCGAAATTGCGACATAGCCCTAATTGGGCGATCTCGGGAAGCTACTATCCAAGATCGATTCATACCCACCAGGGCCGGACAAGAGCTTGTGGTTAACGCCCTTGTCCTCAAGACAGCACAGGCCCTGGGGATTCCATTTGCTACCCACGATTACTACGTGAGTAAACCACAATCCAAAGGAGCCGAGACCTAGATGAGACAGTTTCCGTCGGAGATTAGGAAGATACTCAACGCACCTGATATACCACCCCTGAAGGCTAGGGAGTACTTCCCCGATCTGAAGGTTCGCCACGTGATCTTAGTGATCCTCGATGGGACTAGCTACCGTGTCCTGAATCAAGCGTATATGCCCTTTATTCACAAACTGAAGGCCAATGGCACGGAGTTTAACAACTGCCGCACTTCTTTCCCTACGATTACTGGCTCAGCCCATACCAGCATTAATACCGGAACCTATCCGGAGCAGCATGGATTTGGGCTTCCTTTATCCTATAGGAATGGGCAGATGGTGACAGCGAGAAGCCGGGATGGCTTTAGTGGCTATGTAAGCGAAGCCCTTCGGCAATCCGGCCTTTCCACAGCTAGTATCGCCGATGCCACTATGCAGGGGGCTATGTGCTATCTATCGGTTGAGTTCTTCGGTCATTCTATTGAGCGAGGCGGTGAGCTCGCCCGTTGGACCTTGAAGACCCTTAGGCCTTCACTCTTGAGTGTGACGTTCTACGCGCCAGACACATTAAACCATCTCTATGGGCCAGAGAACGAGCATACCTTATTAGCACTAGAACATATTGACCATGAATTGAAGTTGGTTGCCGAAACCCTAGATGAGCTAGGCCTTCTCGCAGATACGGTTTTCATAATCACTAGTGACCATGGGCATGCAGATAGCTCGAAACCGGTAAATGAGATATTTCTAGACTTCGGTGAGCGAGGGCAGATATATGTCCCGAACTTAAGGTCAATCGCTTTATATGACCCGATGGATAGGATACTTGCTGATCTAGAGGGACTAGATGCGGTGGAGTGTATCCTAGATCATGGGGAATTGGAAGTTTTAGGGTACCATGCTCTAGAATCTGAATACGTAGCTTGCCTAAGGCCGGGCCACGGATGGCACGAAGATGAGCCTTCATTGGGTAATCATGGCGGCATCACAATCGATGAGCGCCATGTACCGCTTATCATCAGTTCACCCAGACTGAAGGCTGGCTCCGTAGACTCGGTAGTTGACACTATAGATATTGCACCGACAATCTCCGCGCTGTTAGGCGCCAAATTTCTACCATCGTATCAAGGTCGGATTCTATCAGAAATCATTGATCATGAGCACGCCAGTGATGACCTCGTTAGAGAAATAACCGAGATGCGTACCCAGCGGGAGCTAAGCCTGGAGTCAATCAGAAGTAACAAGGTTATTGAAGCTGACCAGCTTAGGGAGCTATCGTCCCAAAGAAGAAGCCTTGAACGAGAATATCAGGCTACTTTAGATTAATGCAGAGACAGTCTGTTTTGTGAAAGGGGTGGTATGGGGAAGGTATCTGCTAGATGAAGCGTCGTCGAATAGAGTCTTGAGTAAGAAAGGAGATCAGGAATGAATAGGAAATATCTTGGCGTCTTTCTACTAACGGCGATACTCATCTTAGGTCTAGGTGCAATAGCATATGCCCAAGACCAAATAGTACTAAAATATATGACCTGGGCATCGGGAGAAGCTGCAACATGGATTCGGGAAGACTTCATCGAGCCCTTTGAAGCTAAGAATCCTCACATTAAGATAGAGTATGAGGCTGTGCCTTTTGGGGAGTTTTGGCGCAAACTTATGACTATGTATGCTGCCGGTAACCCACCGGATCTGATGCATATGAGTGTAGGTTATATCTATGACTATGCCGATAGAGGCCTGCTCCTCAATCTGCAGCCCTATTTTGAGCGGGATCTCGATCCTGAACTATACTACGCAGAACCCATGAAGGCTGTTCGGTATCCTAGCATGGAGACGGGCGATCTCTATGCCATGCCTTTTGCCTTCGTGATGACGTCTCTATACTATAACAAGGACATGTTTGATGAGGCTGGTCTTGCCTATCCCACCAATGATTGGACTTGGGATGATGTTTTGGTGGCAGCCAAAGCATTGACCAAAGACGTTGATGGCGACGGCAATATTGACCAGTGGGGATTCTTTTTCGAGCCGACCTATGAGGTCATCGACCCCATGATTTATGCTTGGGGAGGAAGAGTCTTAAGCGATGATCTTAGCACAGCTAAGCTGGATTCTGACGAGGCAGAGGCAGCTGTACAGTTTCTGGTAGACATGATGTGGAAGCACGAAGTGGCACCAACCCCTCAGATCTACACAGGGCTAGGTAATCTCTTTGAGACTGGCCGTGCTGCCATGACTATTAGCGGTATCTGGAACCTAGATCTGTATCGCAAGATCGAGGGCTTTTCTTGGGATGTAGTGGTTCATCCGGCAGGGCCCGCCAGGCGAGTCGTGCGCATGTGGCCCGATAGCTTTGGCATCTCTGCAACTACTAAGTATCCCGACGAGGCCTGGGAGTATGTAAAGCACGTTATCAACTACGGCAAAGTCGATAGATACAGTGGTCAGCGGAAAGTACCCATCTATAAGCCATTGGCGGAATCCGATGAATGGCTCGAAAGGGATAAGAGTCCAGATAAGGCGGCTTATATTGCCTCCATGGAGTTTGGACATCCCTTGGATTTTCGGCCCAACTGGGGCGAATGGTCTGCCGCTCGGGAAGCTGAGTTAGAGCGAGCATTTCTCGGTGAGATTCCGGTCCGCGAAGCCTTGCGCAATGCTAACGAGGCGGTCCAGGGCGTTTTGGATGATTTCTAAGAGAAGGGGCTTTGCCCCTTCCTTTCTCCCCCCCCAACCTCGGGGGGGGACCTCGCACGAGGTGAATTGGGGCGCTTACAACCCAAAAAGAGGTGTCAACAATTGAAGCATAGGAGCTGGAAGAAGAAGGTCCTAGACACACTAGGCTTATATGGGTACTTGGTTCCGACCATCGTAGGACTCACCATTTTCAACGCTGGCGCCATTATTGCTTCCTTTGTCATCAGCTTTTATAGATACGATGTATTGACCCCAGCCAAATGGATTGGTCTGGAAAACTATCAGTGGCTGATGAACTCTGCACTTTTCAAGAAATCCATCAAAAACACTCTAACCTTTGCCGTCGGGTACATACCTTTGAGCCTGGTTGTATCTTTGCTCTTGGCAGTTCTGGTTAATCAGAAGCTGAAGGGCGTGACGTTGTTTCGGACAGTGTTCTATCTGCCCGTTGTCACTAGCATGGTAGCAGTTAGCCTGGTATGGACTTGGTTATTTAATGCCAAGTATGGTCTGATTAACTATGTTCTGAGCTGGTTTGGCATAACAGGTCCCTCTTGGTTGACTAGTTCGGAGTGGGCTATGTGGGCCATTGTCGTTGTGAGTGTCTGGAAGACGGCTGGCTACTATATGGTTATATATCTGGCGGCTTTGCAGAATATACCACCGGAGCTGTATGAGGCCGCAGAAATCGATGGGGCTGTAGGATGGCGGAAATTCCGTCATATAACGCTTCCTCTCATTTCACCGACAACATTTTTCATCCTGATCATGACTACCATTGGTGCACTAAAGATATTCGAACAGGTCTATGTCATGACTGATGGAGGCCCTGCCAACGCAACAGTTACTATCAACCTGCTGATTTTCCGTAATGCCTTCCTATACCTTAGGATGGGTAGAGCAGCGGCCATGGCCTACTTCTTGTTTGCTGCTATTCTTGTTGTTACGCTTATCCAATTCCTAGGCCAAAAGAGGTGGGTATACTATGGCTAGACGGCAGATAGGTACCATGGGGAAGAATCTCATCCTCTATATTGTTCTGATAGTCTTGGGCTTGATGTTTGCCTTGCCCTTTGTATGGATGCTTTCCACATCGCTGAAAACAGCTGTGGACGTATTTATGTTTCCCCCCAAATGGATTCCAGACCCACCTATGTGGATCAACTATAGAGAGCTTTTCCGGGTTCTGCCTTTCTTCCGGTTTTTCCGGAACAGCGCATATATATCTGTGCTCTGCACCTTTGGCCAGGTAGCCAGCTGCGCATTGGCAGCCTATGCGTTTTCTCGTCCGAAGTTCTTTGGCCGTGACTTTCTCTTCTATGTGCTCTTGGCAACAATGATGGTGCCTGGGCAGGTCACAATTATCCCTCGATTTCTTATCATGCGGGCCATTGGCTGGATGGATACTCATCTGCCTTTGATCGTGCCGTCCTTTCTCGGGGGAGCCTTTGGTACCTTCATGCTGCGCCAGTTCTTCATGGGCATACCTAAGGAGCTGGAGGATGCTGCTGCCATCGATGGGTGCAGCCGGTTCCGGACTTTCTTAGTCATTTACTTGCCATTATCTAAGCCAGCCATAGCTACTTTGGCCCTTTTTGTCTTCATGGATTCCTGGAACGACTTACTTAATCCCATTATTTATCTGTCTACTCCGTCTAAGATGACGTTGACTGTGGGCCTGACCTTCTTCCAGGGTGAATATCAGACTGATTGGCATTTGCTTATGGCTGGGGCCGTGGTAAGCATTTTACCTACAGTAGTAGTCTATCTCTTGACTCAAAAACATTTTGAAAGTGGCATAATGATGGGTTCCATCAAGGGCTAAGGGGGAAAAGCTTTGGTTCG
>JGI24707J26582_10001103_pt1 | contig 21485 bp, 23 predicted proteins | sample BioPla1DNA1_FD_26582 | JGI IMG/M metagenome (IMG submission 26582)
CAGACTTTATTTCTCGCTGTTTTCCTGAAGCTGTCGGCAGTCTCTTAGGTGATAAAGGGGTAAGTGCAGTTTTTGACAATTCAAAAATTAAAAAATTTGTTTACTGGCCCACTTATCAAAGAGTTGAGGATTATTTACAATGGTATCCGACCTGACATACATATGATACTTTTTCTTTATACCATTCCTGCTGATTTCATCTGCTAAGTTATCCATCTTATCAGTATTAATAAATGCTTCGTCATCCACAACATAAACATTTTCACTACTTACTTGAAGTAACTCTTCTATAATATGGCTGTTTTTTCTTGATATATATTTTCTTTTGCACAACTTCCACAGTACGCAAAATGAACAATTATATGGACAACCATATGAAAACCTCATTAGAGCTACTGGTTTATAATGGGCATGAAAATACCCTAATCTATATTTTTCCGTAAGATTTCTCGCTGGCAGAGGATAATCATCCAAAATATCTATGTGATATTCTCGTGTATAAACAATACTATCATTGTCCTTAAAACCTATTCCATCAATATCATCTACTTTTTCATTATTTTCTATGGCATTTACTAACTTTCTAAAACTCTTAACACCCTCGCCTGCAATCACATAATCCACATATTTTATATCAATGTGTTTAAGCCCTACTGATGGATGGTGCCCTCCAATAATAACCTTTATATCGGGATTAAACCCTTTAATAGTCTTCAACAAGTCATTACAAACATTAACAACAACTGTAAAAGGTATGGATACTCCCACTATATCCGGTTTTGTCGTCTTCAGTATTTCTACTAAATTCCTATCAAACCTCATATCAATGATTTCAACATGATGTTCATTAGAAACTGATGCTGCTATATATTCCAACCCTAAAGGTTCACAACAGCTAAATTCCTCAGTCAAGACACAATATTCTGGAGACGGCGGCCATATTAACAATATTTTCATATCATCACCCCCCTCTCAAAAATATCAAGTAATATAATTTGCATTTATTTTTATATAGTCTAATGAGTAGTCACATGTCCAAATTCTTATTTTCTCAGTTCCCTGCTTAAAATCAATTAATATATCAATATTCCTGTCTGTAAGGGATTGCTCTGCCTTTTTAAATTCTTCTGAACTTAAAGCCGGTTCACCATCTTCTACAACTTTATATTTATTTATATAAACATCAACAATTTCACAATTAAGACCAGTTTGTGCTTTCCCTACAGCCATCATCAATCTGCCCCAGTTTAATTGATTACCATAAAATGTAGTCTTTACCAGCGGTGAATTACCGATAGAAAATGCTATCTTTTTTGCCTGCTCCTTTGTAGGTGTATTGACAATATCTATTGTAATGAATTTTGTAACCCCTTCTCCATCATTTACTACCTCTTTTGCCATATGCTCCATGAGGATATGTAGGTGTTTTGCAAATATCTTAAAATCTTCCCCGTCAGAGTCAATAACCGTATTACGTGCAATACCATTAGAAAGCAGGAATATACTATCATTTGTGCTGGTGTCTCCATCAATTGTTATACAATTGAAGGTGTGCTCAACTGATTCTTTTAAAGCCTTTGACATCATATCAGGAGTAATATTTGCATCTGTAGTGATTAGGCACAACATTGTAGCCATATTAGGCATAATCATTCCTGCACCTTTTACGCAAGATGCAATATTAATAGTCTTTCCTCCAATTTCAAAGCTGATAGACGCCTGTTTAACTTTTGTATCAGTTGTCATAATAGCTTCTATAAAATCAATTGCTTTATTCTCACCTTCCTCTAATTCCTCTACTGCTTTACCAATACCAGATAAAATATTATCTGCTTCTAATTTTCGGCCTATGATACCTGTAGATCCGATATATACCTCATCTTGTTTAATGCCGAGGAGTTTTGATACTTCTGATACACAATTTTCCGCATCACAAAAGCCTCTTTTCCCTGTAAATGCATTTGCATTACCGCTATTTATTAATACAGCCCTCTTCTTAGTTGTTGCTTTATCATTATTCATTGAAATAATAACAGGGGCAGCTTTTACATCACTTTTTGTATAAACAGCAACTCCATAAGTTTCTTCAACTGTTGAATAAACCAGTCCAATATTCTTTTTATTACTGTCACCACCTGCATTAATTCCTGCATATTTAAAGCCTTTTACCATAGTCAAACCATTTTTATTTACCATATTAATTATCCTTTCTTTTATTATTAACTATTTATGTATACTCTAAAGCAGTACAGCCTTTTTGTGGTTAAGGAAATCAAGCATATAACCTTCATGAGGGTCAAGATAGTTATATCCTCTTTCAACATTAGCACCTGAAAATATCTTCAGTATACTCTTTTCGTAACACAAATCCTTTACTAATTCAACTTTACCAGATATCACACTCATTATTAAAGTATTTTTTGCATATTCAATAATTTCGTTTTCTTCAATCTGAATAACTGACACAAACGGGAAGGGCAATTCCAAACCAAAAGCTCCGCTTTTTTTGTTTTTAACCAATAAAACTGTAGGAAAGATTATACCTTTATTGTTAATTTCAACTAAGCGCGGCTTATTTCTGATATTGGAAGTAATATCTAAAACCTCACCCTTTGAAACAAATTCATCTATCATATTATTCAGAAGCCTAGCTCTTTTCAGTGAAAAAGCCGGTATCTTGCCTTCTATATCGTACTCGCACTCACGAATTAACTTTGTAGATAAATCATGGGTAAGAACATCAGCACTGTTTGTAGTTATTACAGAAGTCAATCCAGTACAAGTTCTGCCATTATTCCACATCATTTTACGGAACAAAATATCAGAAAACTCAAGCTTATATTGGTCTGTAATTAGAAATTTACTCCGTCCGTAATGGATAAAATATGTTTTTTCCATTAACTCAAGGTTATTTTCAACAACAGATTTAGAGCTTTCCGGCAGCAATATCTGATCAGAAATATTGTATAAATTGGATTGAAATTGATTATTGCATGGTAAAAAAGATATAAAGGAAGAAAGCAATGGATTAACTTTCTTAATAGCTTCTACAAGTAGTAGGTGAGTAAATAAGTCTTCCTTAGGTGGTATTAAAAATATTGGCCTTTTTTGTGCAAAGGGTATTAACCAGTAAAGACAAATAGTCGGGATGTTTCCTGGTAATTTAACAGCCAGTGTTTTTCCTGCAGGATAGTAGCCTGTATATGTACCATGATTTAAATAGCGGTTATTATCCAAGACCTCTTCAATATCTCCTGGAATCTGCACTTTCAATATATTCTCAATATTATATAGTATGTCGGCAATTTCATGTATTTCTGACCTTACAAGGTCAGGGGTTAAACCGGTACTTTCAGAAACCAGTCTTACATAGTCCCCTTCTCTTATTTTCAGGTCTCCTATTTCGAACTCCATTTGTTTGAAAACATCTGCAGCTTTCTTCAAGTCACATATTATATCCCTGATAGGAATGGACTGGAATTTTCTGAAACTTTCCTCCCCAAGCCTTTTTACCTGGCTGAGCCTTATAAGCGGAAACATGGATGACTGTGCAATGATTCTACCATCTACAGATACCACATCATCTTTTTCCAATGTGTATACATACTCGTTATTTATTATAGCAGGAATACTAAACATTAATATACTCCCTCCATTTTTTGACCTGATAGGGAAGCTGGACTATGAATATCACTAATCCAATCCCAGTTGTATTTCTCTGCAACTTTTCCAAAGGGTTTTACCCTGACGCCTTTATCCCTTTCAATAAATCCAGGTATAATTGAATCCTCTGTGAATCTGAAACAGCGAACATCACCTTGTTCGCCATAGTTTACCAGTGAACCATCTTCATTTATACATTCTAGTATCACAAATGGCTGGGATGGAATATAAATTACCCTGTAATCGTCTTCCTTTTCATAGGGTTTCTGAAATGATATACCTGAAACAGAAGTACCATAAATGCCTACAACAGGCTTTTGAGGGAAAATATCCTCCTTCAGAAACTTGTATGTATCCCTGGACATAGCCAGTCCTGCATGGACAACAGCCTTAACTTTATCAAAAAGTGAAACATCAACATATTGGGGTAACAATTCCAATAAACTAGCTGTACAAAAGACAACCCCTATATTCTGGTATTTAATAATAGGAATAACCTGCTCCCATATATGCTCAATATATCTTTGAACAGCTTTTTCATTATTATCTGCCAGATATATCCTTACAATCCTTGGATCCATATCAATGCAATAAATCATTCCACCCCTATTTTCTGCAATGGAAATCATTAATCTTCCTGTTGTGTGAGGACCAGTTGGACCAATAAATAACCAATTTTCATTTCTTGGAACACCATGCAGGTCAAGGAACTCATCAGAAAAATTTAAAATATCCTCCCAGTATTTGCTTCCCCAGGTTCCACGTTTAGCAATACCTGTTGTCCCACCAGTCTCAGAAGCCCATATCCAAGGGGCACTCTTTTTTATGCTTCTTGGTATAAAATCCTCCAGCTGCCTTTTCCTCAAATCTTCTTCATATATATCCATTTCTTCCCTTGTTTTGAATGCAAACAAATCCTTAAATTGCTCGAAAGAGCTGATTTCTTTACTGACATCAATATTTTTTTCTTTAGCCTTTTCCAACCAATATGGTGCTCCATTCTGCTTGTCAAAATGTATGCCTAAAATTTGCTTTAAGTAATCATCATTTAATTTGAATACATTTTTCATTTCCATAATATACTCTCCTTCTAATAAAATTTGTTTTTATACTTCATTTAATATATACTCAATAGGTTTTGGATGCACTAAAAATTCTAAGGAGGCTACGCTATAACCATAAGCCCCCACATGAGATACAACAACTAAATCTCCAATATTAGCTTCTTCAATATAAACATCATCATCAATCTTGTCCTCTCCAAAACAAAGAGGCCCCTCTATTTCAACAAATTCATTTTTTACTGAAGGCTGTCCGCTATAAATTTTAGCATCCGACATTGGAATGATGTATATGGGATGCTTTTTGATGAGCCTTATATGATTTGTACCTCCACTAACTAAAATATGCTTTTTCCCTTTTGATTCTTTTATATCAACTATTTGTGAAACATAATAACCTGATTCAGCAACTATAAACCGCCCTAGTTCCAATACCAGTTCCTTGCTCTCGAATTTATATTCACTAACTAGACTATTTAAGTCATTAAAGAAGTTTTTAACATCAAACATTTTGCTTCCACCTGAATAATCAACTCCAAGGCCCCCACCAAAATCAATTATTGAAAACTTCTGCTTAAATGTGGATTCTATTTTTGTTATTAACCCAAAAACATAATCCACATACTCCAGCAAATCTTTATATTTAAGAATGCCAGAAGCTGCAAACACATGAAAACCAATAACATTTATATTATTTAATTTCACTATTTCTTCCAAAGCCTCTTTAATTTTATCTTCATCTATCCCCATTTTTGAAGAAATTCCCCCCATTTTCTTCAAGGAATTTTTTATCTCAAAATTAGGATTTATCCTGATCAAAATATCCTGCTTTTCAATATTTTGCTTTGCTGCTAAATCATTGATACGATATACCTCAGTCAGCGATTCTGCACTTAAGAAGCGAATCCTATTTTTCAATGAGGCCTCAAGTTCGTATGGTCTTTTAGCAGGGCCAGTGTATATAATCTGAGATGGCTCAAAAAGACCTAATGCCTTTTCTAATTCACCAACTGAAGCAATCTCTACACCTTTTATTTTAGGATGTTTCCCAATATAACTCAAAACCTCTAAATTGCTATTAGCTTTCATGGCATAATATATTGATATATTATCAGTAGCATAAGAGTTCAATAAGTTAAGTTTATAATTAATATCCCCAAAATCATATAAATAAAAAAAAGGATTTTTTTGAAAATCTTTTAATTTTGCCTTATTGATTATATATTCTTTTATACTTTCCTTTAACATATCAAACAACCAGTCCTTATTTAATCTCTGAACACCACAAGAGAATTTGTCATTAGAACATTTATATTTCTTAATCCGGCTTACTTTTTCGTTTAAAGACATTCCACCCCATTTGAATTTCTCCAAATTCATGAATAACATTTAATGAATGGATATTTGCACACTTAATTGTTGTTAAACATGCATCTACCTCATCCGCCAATAACAATTCTACAGAATTGCTGTTGCTTTTTGATATAACCAACTCGGCATCTGGGAAGTATCCCTTTGCTAAACTACTTGGCGAGGCGTGAGTCGCAACCTTCTTAACTTCCTTATTATTATACCGTTTTGCTACTACGAGCCCTGGAGTTGCCAACTTAAAAACATCTACTATTTCGATTTCACCTCGTCCTTGAAATATTATATCTGCCAAGTTATTATAAGCTGAAGGAATTATCACATAATCCGCTTTGCCTTCTTTTAAAGAGGTCACTGCCTCTTCAAAAGTACAAAAAAGACTGATCTGACCATCAATATTATTCTCAGCGGCAAAGAACTGGGAAGCATACTCACTGCATGTCCCTGCTGGTCCTAAGGTTGATATAACAATTTTCTTATTTTCATAATTATGAGTTTTAGCTTCCTGCAGAATTGCCTTAAAGTTTCCTTCACTTTCCTTTTTGATGTTATCTCTTTTTAGAGTCCAGGGACAGGCTTTTAGACATTCACGGCAATCTTCAAATTGAATTCCTCTAAGCGTCTTCTTAAAAATATTTTCCCGGCATAATACTTGTACAAAATCCCCATTTGATTTTATAGCATTTGCTGGACAAGCATCAATGCATAATCGGCAATTCTCTGGACAAGGTTCCCAATTAATTAAAGGATCCGGCTCTAGTTCCATATCAGTCAAAACACAAACCAAGCGCGTCAATGAACCAAACTCTTTAGAAATAAATATACCGGATTTACCCACTTTACCAAGACCGGCTGCCTCAGCAACATGTTTTATTGAAAGGTCTCCATGACCATATTGCCGCTCTTCTTCCCAATAGTAATAAGGTGCATGGGTAGATATAGGAACAGCTAGACCTCCACATTTTTCAATCTCCTGAGTAATACTCAATGCTACTTGGTCAAGCTGCAGGTGAGTCATTTCAACAACTTTATGATATAATGTACCAGGCCCTAACAAAGCTCCATATGGCACAACACTACCACAAACAATGATAGATTTCACATTCTTCATCAATTTGGATGGATGAAATCTCTCAGGTACGCCATTCAACCTATCTGGTGAAGCTACCCCTACAAAATCAATACCGTTATCTTTAACAAACTTCTTTAAATATTCTGCTGTAAAACCACACCTGTAATTCATTATTAACACCCCAATATGTAACATTATAAAGCATCGCACTATAATAGGTATTTTACTTCTTAATCAATTCAAAATCAATTCAAAAACTTCACCCAAAATTGAATTATATGCATGATACATTAAACCCTGAATTTTAGACTTGATGGTTTAATGCCTTGATTGTTAATACATAACCCGTCATTAATTACCTATTTAATTGTCCCATAGAAATTTGTTTTTTAGAAAAACCTAAGACACACTATTATAATCAGCAAAGCAATTCATTTCAAATTGCTTTTTTATACAGCTTCGCCCTTTCGCTTACCTAATTTGATAAGTTACAACGACTTTCACCGTATATTCCCCATCAGTAATTAACGTGCCCCACCAGCGATTAATAACTAAATAAGTGCTTGAATCTCTCTATCTATCTCTATCTTGTCTTTATCTATATCTTTATCTTGAATATCTATACAGCTTCTAAATTTGGTCTTTATTATGATAGAAATAAACAATTCCTACTATATACATTATTTTTGTTAGGTATTTTTACAATACAAAAATTTATAAGTATAAAATAAAACAAGACGCACAAAAAAAACACATATCCCTGCCCCTCGAATCAGACGTTCCAACCAAAGAATTCAGCTGATTCGAGGGATATTTAATATTTATACATATTTCAACAATATTCTACTTTTATTGAATCATATTACATATTACTATTTTAAAATAATAAACTTAAGAATACTTAATGTCAATCTCTTCATAGCCGTAACGCAAACCAAAAATTGCTTATTATCTAAATTCAACAAAATTAAACATATATAGCTTTTATTTTCTTTTATTCCATACTCTTCTTTTTAAAATATACCCTAATTCAAATATAGTGTCAATTCTTTCAGATTGTTGGATTAATTAAGCTATTTCTGACAAAAATGCAAAGTATTTTTGTAATTACCTACTCAGCCATTCCAACATAAAGAGTTAAAAGTACACTATATTTATTAGATCCCTCGTCTATCATTTTCTTTATACTTTTGAGGTGTTCCCTCTTAAATGATTCGAGTTCTTCTTCCGTAAGTTCATAAAAAAAGTTTTCCTTAATTGCTGTACGGGATACTACAGTCCACCACTCTTCAGCATCTTCAATCTGATAATCCAGTTGCTTTTTAAGAATCTTCAAAGTTTTAACTCCTTGATCTTCCATACATTTGATTAAAAGATTATTCCCCGGAGACAATAAGGTTGGAAGCCTTCTCATTAAACCCATTCGGTCAAGATCAGTAAATAATGCAGTTGCAAACGGTTCAAATCCACAATCGTCAAAATTTACATATGCGAAAACACCGTTTGGTTTCAACTTTGAGGCAACTGATAAGGCAAACTTATCAATATTCTTAATAAAACTCACTCCAAATGAGTTTAATACTATATCAAACTGCCCTTCTAATGTTTTGTCCAACTGCTCCCAATCATGTCTTTCGAATGACACATTAGATAAATCACCTTTCTTCATTTCCGCCTGGCTAAGCATACCTGGTGAATTATCTACTCCAACAATTTTGCATTCAGGATAAAGTTTTGCCAATTGTAATGCAATATGACCGGTTCCCGTACCAACATCTAGCACAGATTTTTGTCCACTTATATCCAACTCATCAATCAGAGCTCTTGCACCATCAAAAAAATACCTTAATTCTTTAGAATCATAGGATACATATATATCCTCAAATCCTCCTCTTTCCGTAAAACTCTCATAACCGCCTGATATAACCTCTTGTTTAGTATATTCTCTCATTTTTTACACCTCTTCTTATTTATCTTGACTTTCAGTCAAGTTAATTCTCATGCTTATTTACACTTTATAAGTCCATTTACCGAAATATATCTGTTAATTCAACTAGCCCATAAAGCAACCATTGTTTATATCAAACACTGCACCTGTATAATGTTCAGCAGCAGTTGAAAGAAGAAAAGCCACAGTATTAGCAACATCCTCAGGCTTAATTGGCTCTTCAATAAGCTCATGCTCGCGATATTTCTTTATTCTGTAGCCTGGAATTGTACCTAGCATTGGTGTATCTACTATACCAGGAGCAACTGCATTAACGCGAATACAGGGCGAGAAATTAATTGCATTACTTTTTGTAAGCCCCACAAGTGCTGCTTTAGTCAAACCATATATTGCATCTGAACTACCTTCTAGTCCGGAAACTGATGACATATTTACTATACAGCCCTTCTCTTTATTTTTCAGTTTATATTGTGCAAATTTTCTAGAAAAGTATATGGCAGACTTTATATTTACTGATATAACCTTATCTATTTCTTCCTCAGTGTATTTCAAAACAGACTTCCCATAATAAATACCAGCATTATTAACTAATGCATATGGATAAGGAGTATTACTTTCAATAGCTTCAAAAACTCTATCTACTTCATCATGTTTGGAAACATCCGCAATATATGTACAGATGTTTTTGCTCACAATTTCTCTACATAAATCTTCTAATGCCATTTTGTTTACATCTACAGCAATAACATCTGCTCCAGATTTGACGCATAGAAGCGCTGTGGCTTTCCCTATTCCAGACGCTGCTCCCGTAATAATAATCTTCTTGTTTTCTAAGTTAATCATGCTTCTCTCCTAAAATAGACTTACATTATTTCATATTTCTAAAGTATTACTTAGTTTTTCGTTATCCAAAGCAGGAACTTATATTTGGGTCCTGCCTTAATTATTTTTTCTTTTTAATACATTCCATCCCATTGCAATAGCCCCAAAATCATGTATTATATTTAGGGAATGTTCTTCAACACATCTCATTGTCGTAAGGCAAGCATCTACTTCATCTTTTAGCAGCATATCCGCAGCATCACTATTGCTCTTTGCTATCACTAATTGTGCATTTGGAAAGTATGATTTTGCCAATTCACTTGGTGATGCATGTGTAGCTACTTTTTTGACTTCGCATTTACTTATTCTGCTTGCAATAACAAGACTTGGGGTTGCCAACTTAAAAACATCTGTAATTTCTATATTATCCTTCTGATCTTGTCAATATTACTTGACACATTTTTCTCGAATAATTTGTGGTTTTTGCGTTGGTATATAATGGGATGGAGCGTAGCGAAATCCCATTATATACCAACGCACCGATTTGCTCCATCATTACGCTGTTTTAGAATATTGTCCCTCATAAAACTTTTTCCTCTTTACCATCGGCGGAAGACCACCATTCGCCGAACAAATCCTGCGATTGTTCCAATAACTCATGAAATATCGCCATATTAAGCTCTTGACCACTGTCATAGGCATTTTCTTTGTATCGTATCTATCGTACAATAGTTCTTCTTTGAATCGCCCCCACAGGGATTCACATTTTGCATTGTCATGACACCTTCCACCTGCACTGTTCATGCTCTGGATTATTCCGTATTTTTCTATCGCTTGGCGATACTCACCACTGGTATATTGGCTTCCCCTGTCCGAGTGGATAATCGCCCCTCTTAGTCCTGGATAAGACATAATTGCACTTTTTAGAGTGTCTACGCACAACCCGGCTTTCATGTTGTCTGCCATTGAAAGCCCTAAAACTGCATTGTCAAAGCAATCTTCTATTGTTGATATATAAAGTTTCCCATCGGCAGTCTGAATCTCTGTGATGTCTGTAACAGCCTTCTCAAGAGGTCTTTGAGCTGTGAAGTCTCTTTTGATCTTGTCATCCGACTTCATAGCTTCCTTGTCTGCCTTTGTTATCCCATTGGGCTTGCGCTTAGGGGTGTGTGCTATGCCCAAACGTTCCATTATCCGATACACTGTCCGTTCGCAAGGAACATGTGGAAATTCGCCGTCTACGGCTTCTTTCTTTATTTCTAAGGCTTTATGCATCCGATATCGCCCATATGTATCATTACACTCGTCTTCATCTATTATTTCGTAAATTTCGGCCGCCAAAGCTTCGTATTTCCAAGGCTTCTTCTGTGCTTCAAGGTGACTATAGAAGCCTTGTCGTGAAACCTTTAATACCCTGCAATAAAACGCAATATCGCCCGTCAATTTACCATTTTCGGTCTTTATTGCGATGAGCTTCATTCGCTCTTCTTTGCCAACTTCTGACGGCTCGCTGCGAAAAAAGCGGAAGCCTCCTCCAAAAAATCATTTTCTTTCTTCAATCGTGCATTATCCTTTACCAAAGCTTTAATATCTGCCCGCAACTGCTGAATCTCCATTGCTTGAGTCATTGCAGAACCTGGTGTTTGAGTGCCTGCACCAGTATCCAAATCACCTATCTCTGCAAGCTTTACCCACTGATATAAAGTAGTCTTGGGTACACCTAATTCTATAGCCGCCTTTGTGATTCCTATCTCTTTCACAAGTTTTACAGATTCTGTTTTATAATCTTTTGTATACTGCCTCGTAGTTCTTTTTACATTTCCTGACATGATTGACCTCCGTTTTTTCTTATTTTTAGACTATTTGTTCTAGGTCTTCGTGTCAAGTATTATTATACAACATCAATTCTTTTTAAACATATTCTGTCGACATAGTGATTGTTCAAAATCACATTCTGGTTTTATTGCCTTCGTTGGACATGCATCAATACACAAGGTGCAATTCTGAGGACAAGGCTCCCAATCTGTTAGTGTATCAGCCTCAAGCTCAACATCTGTTAATACACAAACCATTCTCGTATATACACCGTAATCTTTGGAAATAAACATACCAGATTTTCCAATCTTCCCAAGGCCTGCTGCTTGTGCTGCATGTTTAATCGATAGATCCGCTCGTCCGTATTGCTTTTCTTCATCCCAATAATAATACGGAGCATCCGTAGATATAGCGACAGCTATCCCGCCGTTTTTTTCAATTTCATGAGTAACTTTTAAAGCAGCCTTGTCAAGTTGCATATTCACCATTTCTACCGTTTTATGATATAAAGTGCCCGGAGAATATAAAGCACCTGATGCAACTTCCTTTCCGCATACAATAATCGACTTTGTGGAATGCAATAAATCTACTGGACGATGCCCTATTGGTGCATTTTCAAACCTGTCTGATGAGGCTATTCCAACAAAATCAACACCATTTTCCATTGTAAACTTTTTAATGAATTCTGCGGATAATTCAATATTACTCATAAACCACCTCTTAAAATGCAGCACAAGCCCATTTATGTATATACAGAAATCAGCAAACCATTCATTTCAGCTTGACCTTATTGCCTGAAAACAAACTTGCTTTATTTTTTCAACAATTCAAATATCTCGTCAAAATTGGAATTATAAGCTTCATATATAAGGCCTTCAACCTCTTCAAGAGGAGGTAATATTTCAATATCTGTCATGAATTTTACTAAGTTACGGTAACTATATAATAGAGAATTTTCTGAAAGTTTTAAGCGGCTTTGATTGCGTGAGAATATTTCAAGATACTTTGATATAAATCTTCTATCCTGTTCAAAGTCATTTCCATGTACTTCTTTACATATATCAACCACAACAGGAATTTCCAATTCTCTAGACAAAGCATACGTTTCAGTATCATCAAACTCAACCATTGGATTTATACGATAGATATTTCTACCCGGTATGCCCATATTAACCTTTGGAAATGCTGAAAATGAAGAAAGGAAAATACAGTCAGCTTTATATTTTTTAGGATTCTGTTTCTTCACTTCATGCCACTTTGATCCATCTGACTTTAATAAGTGTGAAAACAAAGTATAATGAGCATCCCACTTTGTCCATCCGCATGCAAACAAAGTATTATCCTCATATTGCTGCTTTACAAAATAATCATTAAAAGCTTTCATTTTTGTGTTAAAGCACATCATACACGACCAATACATATTCAATATGCGGTTATTAATAAGCTCATATTGAACAGGTACAATTGTACATTCTATGTACTTTTTCCAGTATGCCTGGAAATCATCCAATACCTTTTTGTGTTTTACCAACATTTCTTTTTGATTTTCATCAATGGTTACATCAAAAACATTATCTGGTACTTCATCCCATAGAGGATGGGGAACAGGTGCAAGTAACAATTCCAAACTGAGGTCGGGGCACTCTTGCTTTTTATACTCCATTAAAAAATGGGTCATAATTGCTGCATCTTTTCCTCCAGACATACCTATAACTATCTTTTTTGTTTCATCTGGAATAAGATTGAAATCATTTACGGTTTTTTTGAATTTTTCATACTTTTCCTTAAACATTTTTTATCCCCCTTTTGCTATATTTTTATTTTTAATAGAGTAAATCTTTTAATATCTTACTAAAGTTCATCTATTACCAGATCTGTTCGTTTGGGATAGTATGATTCTATCGATTTAAATGGCACACCTACAATCTCTGCAGAATGTTTCTCATTACCAAGAATTACTTTTATATCTCCTGCCTTCATAAAAAATTGTTCATTTTCAACTACCAGATTCATTTCTCCCTCTAATACATATATTATCTGCTCATAATCATGATAGTGAAGCGGAATAGTTACTTGTTTATTTATTTCATATCGGGTTACCGTCATGCTATTTCCTTCCACAGATTCCACAATAGCATTTTCACCTAATAATTTGTTTTTTACCTTCTTCCATTCCCTTTTAGGTTCATTATTAATATCACTCATTTTATCTCCCCATTCATAACTTCATAATTTTAATAAACATCTATCATTTTGTACTAACTTAAAGTATTGCTTTTATTGCTCTCATATATTTCAATTAATTTTGTTTTTAAGAGTTTTCCAATTTCACCACGGGGTAACTTGTCTAAAACTACCAATTCGCTGCATCTTTTGTACTTCGTCAAATGCTTGCTGCAATAAACCCTTAAGTCAACTATATTAATTTCTTTTCCCTCATATGGAACAATAAACCCAACTATTCTTTCATTAGGTGTATTCTTGTCTATCCCAATAACTGCCGCTTCCTTTATATGCTCATAATTATTTAATACGCTTTCAACTTCATCTACTGATACTTTGTTGCCACCAACATTTATGAATTGAGATAAGCGGCCAACAATATGATAATTACCTTGTGAATCCTTATATCCCATATCCTTGGTATAGACCCATCCATCACTTTTGAATACTTTTTCAGTCTCTCCTTTATTTTTGAAATAACCTTTTGCCTTTGATTCCGACTTCAGCAGAACTTCACCAACAACCCCTATACCCACCTCATTATTATTTTCATCAACAATTTTAGACTCCATATTTTTAAGTGTTTGTCCAATGGAGCTATATTTAACTCCTTCCTGATTATGCATATTAACATGACTAGGCCCCACTTCCGCCATACCATAAATATTTCTTAGCTTCTTATTAAACTTCCTGAAGAAAGCCTCTCCAACTTCCTCACCTAAAGGCGAACTACCACTATATACATGTCTCAAGCTCTGGAGCATTTCGCTCTTAACATCATCTTCTTCAATTAGCAGTCTATAAAAATAATCCAGGGAAGTATAAAAGGTTATTTTATTTTCAAAAATATATTGGGCAACATACCTAGGATATACTTTTTCTATATCCATAATATGTAACGTACCTCCTGTAAAAAGGGCAGGTAGTATAAAAATATCCGTTGCATGGGCTGAGGATAATACGTAACTGCATAAGTATTCATCTTCTGGTTCAACACAAACAGTATCAGTCCAGTTATAAAAAATTTGCATCAAGCTCTTTTGAGTATGCAAAATTCCTTTCGGAACCCCAGTTGATCCCGAAGTATATTGAATAAGGTAGTCTTCAGAATATATTTTAGTATGCTCTATATCTGAAATCTGTTTCCTCAATTCCTCATCATTCAATTTATGGATATTCTCTTTGTAAATTAAATAAACTGTATTATCGTCAAATTTCTCTCCCAAAATCTCTTGAATTATCAATTTATGATTTTCTTGAGAATAGACGTAATATTCAATTTCAAACAAAGAGTCCATTCGTTGAATTTCTGACTTTGTAAAACGCACATCTATCGGAACTGCAATTGCTCCAATCTTCGCTATTGCATAAAAAGCAATAAGATACTCTATGCTATTATTTGACAAAATCCCTATCCTTGCATTTTGTTTGATACTTTTTGCCTCTAACTCTTTCGAAAACTTGTCAACTTCAAGTAATAAATCCCCATATATTAATGTTCTTTTATTACTTATAATGGCATTTTTGCTATAATACTTTAGTCCTGTTTCATAGAGTTTTGAAAATAACAAAGTCTCGCCTCCTAATCAGTTTGATACTCTTAAACATCAGACCTGAATAATATACACTCTATTAGGATGATTATTAACCGCCTTTTACTCCACAACTACTTTTAACCAGTTCTTTTATTACATTAATATTTAAATTATTAGAAACCAAATCATCACTGAAAATTCCATGCCTGATATCGAACAAATAGTTAAGATTATTTTCTTCTAAGACTTTTTCCATAAAATCTGAATATTCAATAATTGATTTAACAGTTCTGAATCGATGTGTTTGCTTATATTTAAAAGTCAGGTAATAGTCTTTTAGCATTTCATACATATTATTATCTTCTCTGAATTTCTGGTTTTCAATTATTTCACCCTTTCGTACGAGAAATACTCCAGATGAAAACTCAATACTATCCTCACATACTGGGGAGTAAAAAATATGTAATGTATAATCATTTTCACATATTGCATCGATTGTTCTGAACATTTCAGTACTTTCAAGATTTGAATTTATCATGTAAATACTACCCTTTTTATTAACACAGACAAGTGTACCTTTACCATGATTTTTAAGTGACAAATCGCCTACTATCATATCCGAACAGCATTTGTATGTAATTTTATCTATCTCCCCAAACAGATTGTTGCACAAATATATTTCATGAGGAATTTCAATCTCCCAAATGGTTAGCGTGCTATCAGGAGTGCAAAATCCCCTATACATGCTTGAATGCATTTTTCTGTTTTTTGAGAAATTAGATACAACAAATTTCTCTTTGATATCATATTTCTCAATTAAACTTTTTGCATATATTGTAGGCTTTGAATATAAGTAATTCTCAACTTTTAATATATTCAAACCCGACAATATTTTTTCAGCACATTTGTTTTTTTCTCTATAGAACACAAATGGCTTTTCGCAAATAAAATTCTTGAATCCATATTCTTTAAATTGCTCAATTGTAGTCAACATAGACCCTACAGGTAAACAAATGTCCACAATTACATCGTCAATATCCAGACGTTCACACATCATCAAATGATGTATATCTCTATAAGTTTTTACCTCAAAATACTCCCCGCTCAATTGGTCTTTGTCGAATACTCCCCACCGAGGCTTTTCACTTTTGTCCACAAAAAACAATTTACCGTCAAATATACCATTTTGCTTCAATTCATAATAGGCATTTCTATGGAGTGAACCCGCTTTGCCACAGCCAACTATTATTACATTCATATTCTCCCCCTGTATTCTCTACAAAACTATTCCTTACACCCATAGCTGTTATAATAAAGAATATCATTCAAAGTTTTTTTTGGTTTTCCTACAATATTTTCTTCATCATAGAACCCAAAGCTAATCAAAGTTATCAACCTTAATTCTTCCGGTATTTTCAAATATTCTTTCAAATCTTCTTCAACTCTTTTTATTGTTCCGCCCAACCAACATGTACCTAATCCTTTAGCATGAGATAAAAGAAGGATATTTTGAATTACTGCACCCATACTCTCAAAATACATCTCACTTTCATAAGAATTTTGAGCTTCATTGGGCATTTCTGAACACACCGCAAGCAAAAGATTCGCATTTCTAACTTTTTTCCAAGCATTTTTTAATCCTGCTGATTTAGTTCTTTCATCAATTATTTGCCACACATTCTCGAGATTTTCATCCAGAATTATAAATGACCAAGGTTGTGCATTATGTACTGAAGGTGCAAATCTAGCGTTTTCTATAATTTCTTCTATTAATTCTCTTGATACTACCTTATCATTAAGTACCCTTACTGTTTTTCTATTTCTAACCGCTTCTACAATATTCATTCTCTACCTCCTAAAGTATTCTGATCCTATTCTTCTAAAAGCTTGTTTATTAATAAACTATATAGAATATATAGGTTTCGCTACTTGTCGTAACAATCATCAATACCCTAACTGAAAATACTTCTGTGATGTGTCATAACCATTCTATTAACTCTGTTCTTAGGGGTTTCAAATAAATACGTTATTTAATATTTATAGTTCCAACCCAATAATAAAACTAAATAAACTGCAAATCTTTTTCATAAATCAACTAAGTCTCTCATTTATATATTCACTTAGCTTATTTATTGTACAAATTCTATCCACACTAAACTTTTCATCAATAATAATTATCTTAAATTCCTTTTCTAAATCTGAAACCAACTTTATGAAAGATAATGAATCAATTCCACAACCCTCTATAAAATCATCATCCATTCCTATCTCTATTACCGATTTATGCTTTATTGCTATTAAATTAATAATTCTATCTCTTAGTTCTTCCATTTCCAAATCACCTTTGTCACTTTATTTTATTTGACTTTCAAAAGTATAGTTTGATAAGATGTATCAATATTCTCAATACCAATACTAAAAAGTAAAACGTAGGAATCTTCTATAAAATTAAACTTCGTGAAACTATCTTTAATATTACGAATAATATCCACATCGCCTGTATGTCCACCATTAGAAATGTTGTCAAGAAAAATTTTGTCACGAGGCATACCTAAAAGTCCTGCCCAAACAGACGAATAGACGGTATAATGTGTGATGGGAGGAAGCATAATCGCAAGATCCTGAGTCGACAGACTATTCCTTTCTAAAAGGTGCTTTATAACATCGACACCCTTCCTTATAAGTACAATTCTACTATCACTATTTTTATCTATCTGTATGTTATTGTAATTTATATAACTTGTACTTCCATCCGATAGTGAATACCAATCAGCAATTTCATTAACACGACTTTCATAGCTAAGCACAGCAATACCTTGAGCATCTCCCCAAATAGAATACTTTTGATACCGTTTTTGAATACTTGGAGCAAAGCTACTTGATAGAATCAGTCCATATTTGCAGTTTTTATTAAGAAGATTATTTAGTATACCCATTGCTGACAAACATCCGGCACATCCCTGCTTAAGATAAAAAACCGTAGCCTTTGAAAATTTAAACTCTTCCCTTAAATATGAAGCAATATTTACATTAATTGAATGAATTGAATTGTCCGGATCGGTAAAGAATACATAAGCAATTTCTTCAGGTAAAATATCCGTTGTTTCAAAAAACTTAGTTAAAAGGCTTTTGAATACCTCAATAGATTTTTCTCTATCTCCAACAGTAATTTTATCCAAACCGCTCTGTTCTATATATTCTCTGCAAAAAGAATCTAGAGATATATTATCAGGTAAAATCAGCTCAGGGGAATTCTCCATTACTTCCTTTACTGATAGAAATTTTTCAGGCAAATAATAATCTGTATAAATAATACTTGGCATATAAGCAACTCTCCTTACTAACCAAAAAATACTTTTAAAGCTAGTACAAAAGGATAACAACGAGCACAACAAGTTTTTCTTTATCATGAATATTCCTAAAGGAATGTGACGAGCCGGATTTTGTTATAACAGAATCCCCTGGTTTCACTTCATAGTCTATTCCATCAATATTCAATCTTCCCTTACCGGAAAGTATGTAAAAAATCTCCTCTTCATTCTCGTGTTTGTGAACTCCAATACTAGAACCAACACCAAAGGTCACTTTTGCAATCAACCTAGCCTTGCCGCATAGATCTTCCTTTTTTACAATGTTCAGAATTTCTATATCTCCCTCTCCACCATGCATTCTGCTGAAAACTTCCTTCTTTAGTTCATCATTTCTCCATATCAAGTTTCTTGCCTCCAATATCTTTTATATAATTTCATTCAATTCAATAAAATTACCTTCGGGGTCTTGAAAATAGAAAAACTTCAGACGAACTCCATCAGCACGCTTAATATAAATAGGTTCAGATACAGAATTTAATTGTAAATTCTTTACCCGGTTATAGGCACTTTCAATGTCATTTACAAAGAAAGCAATATGCCTATATCCACAATCATTAACATTAAGTTCACTATACTTGTTATTAACGCTATCGTAGTGGGTAATCTCTATTTCCAAATCGCTGTCCGGTAATTTCAGTAATGATGTGAAAACCTTCACATTTTTGATTCCCAGTCCATTTTTCAAGGCTTTCGAATCATACTGTGTTTTACTTTTCAACTGAAACCCCATTATTCTTATGTAGAAGTCTAACATTTCTTCATAATTTTCAACCACAAGACAAACGTGTCTAACTCCTGTTATTCCTAACACAACTCTTCTCCTAATATTGCAATTCATTATTATATTTACTTCTGTTAGTGCATTTCAGATAATTCATCTGTAAATTTCCGATAAAATGTATTTAATTCAACCCCTACATCAAGCCCACCTTTTTGAGCTGTTCTTCAAATCTGAGAGCATTATTCTCACTTAAAGGTGTAAGTGGAATCCTAGGTATACCCACTTCAAACAATATCTTATTCATGGCATACTTAACCGGAATAGGATTTGTCTCAACATATAATAATTTGAAGATGGAATAGTATTTATCGTAGATTTTCTGAGCTTCTTCGAAATTTCCTTTACTTGAATATTCAATAATTTTAACAATTTTATCAGGAATAAGATTTGCTGCTACAGAAATGTGTCCATGTCCACCAAGTCTTAACAAAGGATAACCTAATGTATCTTTTCCTGTTAATACCGAAAAGTCTTTTTCCTTAGTTAACATGATTGTTTCAGATACATGTTCCAAACTAGTATTTCCATCCTTTATTCCTATAATATTAGGATGGTCAGCCAATTTTGATATAAGTTCAGGAGACATATCAACATTTGTCCTGCCTGGAACATTATGCAATAATATAGGTTTATTTAAACTATCTGCTATATCATTATAATATTTGTATAAACCTGGTACTGTAGGTATATCAAGATACGGAGTAAATAGAATAATTGCATCCACACCCATCTTTTCACACTCTTTTGCAAGCTTCAAGGTTCTCGAATAACACTCAGTACCCACATCAGGTATAACTTGAACTCTACCGTTAACTTCCTGAGCAACTATTTCTATAACCTTTAACTTTTCATCATCGGTCAATGCTGCTGTCTCGCCTGTTACACCCATAGGGCATATACCTCTAACCCCATTTTCAATTTGAAAATTTACAAGCTTCCTGATACACGCCTCATCAATAGACCCATCCTCTTTAAATGGAGTTATTAAAGTAACATACGCACCTCTTACTAATTCTGACTTCATTCTTAATTGCCCCCCTATTTATAAATTTTTAAGCACATCCCCAAAAACTGGCTTTACACTATATTATTTATGTTTAAATTCTAAATAGCTAAAAACATCTCTCAAACTTTAGATTACACAATAATATGGATAATACCGCGATATTAAATTAATTGATAATTTGGAATATGATTAAGATAATTTATTATAACAATTACTTTACATTGCTATAAAAAAGTACTACAATAGAGAGTAGAGCTTATTGATACAAGACTCAATAGGCTACTCGCCTTCATATCATCAGTTCCCGTCAAGAAGCCAGATGATATGAAGGTGCTCTATTTATTATCACAAAATTACAATTATCTAATCAATTCGATATAACCACCAAAGATCATCTTCCTCTTTCTTTGGTTTATTATCTACTTCACGTTCTTTATCCAAATTACTTTGCGAATCTGAAATCCTAGGAGAATTAGAATGACTTCGAGGAATTTCTTTAGGAATAATATCAATTCTCTCTTTTTTCTCTTTCATTTTACTTACCCCCTAGTGCTTAAATAAATAGAAAACGGATAAAAAAAATACCAATATTACATTCTTTATTGTCTTGATTTTATGGAACAAATTAATAATCACCCATTATATTTCTTGTTTTATTATATACAAATTCCTATTTAGTGTCAAGTAGTTATTATGAATATTTTGTTAACTTTGGACTAACTTCATTTGAAAAAGTAAATTCCACCCCAAAATCATTGACAGCGGAATTAACTTTTGCAAATTTGAAAAAGCGAGGAATGTGGAAGTTAATTTTGCAAAA
>JGI24707J26582_10001104_pt1 | contig 21470 bp, 16 predicted proteins | sample BioPla1DNA1_FD_26582 | JGI IMG/M metagenome (IMG submission 26582)
TCCTCTCAAATCTACATATTGATATGATGTTTCACCTTCAACTCTAATTCCAAGTTGTGTGCCATTCCAGCTGTATTCTATTGATTTCCCTTGTGGGCCTTCTAAATCAACGTAGGTATACTCATCATCGTCTTCCCTTTTAATACCCAGTCTGGTGCCGTCCCACACAAACTCTACGGATTTCCCGGCCGGACCTTGAGGTCCTATGTCACCCCTATCACCCTTAGGCCCTTGCTCACCTTGTGGCCCCCTTGGTCCAATATCGCCTTTATCCCCCTTGTCACCTTTCGGTCCTGGGTCACCCTTATCTCCCTTCGGCCCCTGAAGGTTTACAAGTGTTCCCCATGTGCCATCTGGTGCCTCAAATTGCAACTGTGTACCTATCCATTGATGATCTGGTTTAAGACCAAGGGTTACGTTTACTATTTCGATATACTCAACAGTAATTTCTGCTCCTTCTGGTATCCCTGGTATCTCAAAGCTAGTAGGGCTTAGTTCTCTTAGTGCATAATTTGCTTGCTTCATGCCGTGCATAAACCATGAAAGCGAGTTTGTGCCTGGCCTATAATTACCTTTAGTAAGCTCGAATACTGTTTGCCCAGGCTGAACAATAAAGTGTTCTTGGTGAATCCTGATACATTCGGGGCTAATATCAATTATATCTCCCCATGTACCATCAGGATTCTCAAACTGTACCTGAGTTGTGCCTACCCATCTGTGCGCAGGCGTATCGCCTTTTGGCCCCGTGTCTCCCTTGGGACCTTGTATGCCTTGAGGGCCTTGTTCCCCTTGCGGTCCCTGAAGGTTTACAAGTGTTCCCCATACACCCGCGGGGGTTTCAAATTGGAGTTGCGTTCCTACCCATTGATGGGCGGGTTTATCACCTTTCGGCCCTTGGGCACCTTCTGGCCCCTGTGGACCTTCCAAGTCAACGTATTGATATACGCTGTCGCCCTCTGCTCGGATTCCTAGCTGTGTGCCGTTCCACGAAAATTCCAGGGACTTTCCTTGANGCCCAACATCGCCCTTTTCGCCTTTTAAGTCTACGTATTGGTAGGCCGCATCCCCCTCCCGGCGAACGCCTAAGCGTGTTCCGTCCCAAGAGAATTCAAGATCTTTTCCGTCTGCGCCTTTTTCCCCCGGAGGGCCCTGTATTCCCTGGTCCCCTTTGTCGCCTTTATCTCCCTTCAGGTTGGCATAATTGTATAGAGCCTCATCCTCACGCTTGATACCAAGCTGTGTGCCCTGCCATGTGTACTCAAGCCCCACGCCATCAGTCCCGGGTTGCCCAGGCTGGCCAGGTTCACCTTTATCCCCTTTGGGCCCTTTGAGGTCCACATAAGACCCCCAGCTCCCATTTGGGTTTTCAAACCTGAGTTGGGTTCCACTCCATCCATGGGCAGGTTTATCCCCCTTATCGCCTTTGTCGCCTTTATCTCCTTTATCCCCTTTGGCACCTGGGTCGCCCTTGTCCCCTTTTGCCCCGGGATCTCCTTTTTCCCCCGGAGGGCCCTGTATTCCCTGCGGGCCTTCTAGATCAACGTAGGTATACTCATCATCGTCTTCCCTTTTAATACCCAGTCTGGTGCCGTCCCAGTGGTATTGTAAGCCTATTGCGCCAACAGGGGGAATGATACTCCCACCCACACCAATCTTATCCACTACAACCCACGTCNGGCCAATCTTTATCAGCCATACCCTGTCNNCAATCTCAGGATAGTAACCAGAAGAACAGGGATAACCTTTACCGGAAGGGGCTTCTTCGCCGTCAAACCGAATAATCGGCGCATTGCCTTTCCTCCCCTTAACGGTTCCTAGCCGGACAAAGGGGTTTGTTTTTGATTTCTCTTTTATCCGCTTATCAATCAAATGAGCTAAATTGTCTAGAAACACATTACCCCTCCTTAAACTGGCACTATTCTTCGCAAGGTATGGCTCATAGTTGCACCCGCTTCTAAGTCGTAGCTCCATGCCGTTTCCTCGAAGTTGTTGGCTATACCTAATTTCCTATACTCTAATCTAACCATATTGTTGTGAGAATGAGTTGGTATGATCTTGGTTTCCATTTTCACTTCTTGATAGACTTGTGATGCTTCGTAGGCAGCTCGCTCCGCTAAAGAATCTAGCGTTTCCTTATCTGGTGCTTCGACCTGTCTATATTCCGTAATTACCCTTCCTCTACTTACTGTAGATGTTGGGGAATCAGGGTTTTCGTTAGTGTAAATACTTTTTATCTCATCCATTTCCGGTTCAGATACCACTAAAACGAATCGGTTAGGAACATTGAAGAAATCGTATGTTTCTTCCATTGTTGGTAAGAATACACCCTCTTCATCATCCCTGTAAGTCATCTCAACCGATCTTACATCCGGTCGCTCATATGGCCGAACAATAGCATAACCCTCAGCATCAAACCATAAAGGCTGGTAATTCATCGCCTCTAATAATTCATTGATAATTTCTAACTTTGATGTTCCGCCTTCCCATTCACGATCCACGGGTAGCTCTAAATCGGTATCAGTTATATTGTAGTGTGTTATCCCTGCTACCGTTAAGATGTTCTTAATAGCATCCGTAAACTTAGTTCCAGCCTCAATTAAGAATGTTCCCGTGGTCTTATCTTCTTGTAAAACCAGTAATTGATCATAGGCTTCAATATTTCTCTTAATCACACCAGCCTCGTCTATTGTCCTAGTTGGGGTAGATAATAAAAATACCCCCAACGGGGTTTTAATTTCTTCGCCAGGGATAATTATTTTTCTATAGCCATCAATATACATTTTCAACTGATCTAGTTTTGGCGTTACATACCCATCACCCGTTAACGTCACTCTATACCTTATAGTGGTATCCTCAAGGTTTACACCAGAACCTAGGTACGGGATAGCCTCCCCGTTCTCACATCTTCGCCAGCCTGTTCCAACACTTACGTGAACTTGCAAATTAGTCTTATCGGGAACTTCTTCTTCCCACTCAATCAAGGAAGATTTTATGGATTCCACATAGGGTTTTTGTAACACAATCTCTGCCGTGCCACGTAGCCGATAGTCCTTCATAAACTCCTTCCATTCCCCTGTGGTGGTTATCATCGGGGATTTAATATTCATAGTAGAAGGCGTCCAGTCAGGATCAAGGGAAAGAACGATTTTGGCATATCTAGCTTTTCTACCAGTTATTCGATCGCGCTTCCATTCCTCCAAGGGAAAGGGCTTATGGAAAGTATCCTTGGTCGAGTAAGCCATTGTTTTTAATACAGCATTGGTTCTAATTCGATTAAAGCCTGTTTGGTTGAATAGTGTTAAGGGAGTGCTGATGGTATCGTGTTGTTCGGCATAGTACACAACATCAATTTTAGCCGCGAAATACGGATAACCCAATTCCCAGGGGCTAGAACCTTCCTCGCTGAAAAAGTCTGCTGAAAAGGTAAAATCCTCCTCCATAGTAATCAACGGGCTTTCTGCTTTTGAATCATATCCATTTAACCGCAAAATTCCATCTTGCACTTGTGCGTTAGTCAGCGTCCATTCATCAAATGGAGGACAGATATTCGGGCTTGGTGCTAACTCTAAAGAATCAGGGGCTACGGTATGAACAAGGCTACCTCTACGCCAATTAACCCCTTCGTGAATTATGTTGTATTCAGCTTCCACAATTTCTTCACGGTCAGGAGTTTTTTCTATCATGTAGGGCTTAATTCTATCGCTGGGATAATGGATATTGTCAGTTTCAATCTCAATGTAGGATTCCTTCCCGTAACCATCACACCATAGACTTATTTCACTCAAGGAAGGAGTATTCTCTGCACCCTCTAAAGTTACCCTGTACTTTAAATCTATTTCTTCTGTGTTTACCCCTCGATCCCAGTAAGGAATATTCCCACCATTGGTACACTCAACCCACTCTGTGCCATCGGTCACCTCAATTTTTAGTTTGGTTCCAGCAGGTTCCGAACCATCCCACTGAATAACAGTATCTCTTATCACTCCCACCTTAGGCTTAGGAATTGATGCTTCAGCAGTTCCAATATCAAAATACCCGCCATAAGGCATATATCTTGTAATTCCTTTTGCTAGCATCGGCTTCCTTATACTACACTTTGAAGGAGTCCAATTGGCATCAAGAGAGAAGATTATCTTAATATACTTCGCCTTCTTACCACTCCTGTTGATCCCTCTCTCCCATGCACCTAAAGGAGAAGGGGAATGCAATTTGTCTTGTGTTTGAATAGCCAATTGCCGAGGGGATATGTTGGTATATACCCAGTTAAACCCCGTTTGATTAAAGTAAGTTAATGGTGTTGAAATAGTCTCAAGTTCCTCTGTGTAGTACACTATTTCAACCCGTCTTACATAATAGGGATAATCAACCTCCCACGGTTCCGGCCCAACAACATCACTAAAATAATCAGCCGAAAAAACAAAATCACCATCTACTTCAATTAAAGGACTTTCAGCGACAGCGGTATAATCCTTCAAGTCTAAAACGCCATCTGTAACCTCAGCGTTTCCTCTCAAAAACCATTGCTCAAACGGAGGACACAAGTTTGGGGAAGGAGCCAGTCTTAGTGCATCCGTGGAAACAACATTTTCCCCTTCCCAAATATTGTGGATTAACTCATCCTCCAATTCAACAACCCTATCTCTAATACGCTTAATATTCTTTTCTATCAGCTCAAACTTGGCAGTCCTTTTTATTTCCGCCTCGGCGTCATAGCTAATAGAAGCCGATACTATATTGTCTANCTCCCCTTTGTATTGATTATTTTGATCTAGTAGCTCATAGCGAAATAGCATCATACCACCTCGCTATAATCAACAGCAGTAATCCTCAAGGGAATTTCATTACCAAAGAACAACTGCGATTCATCAAACGATTCCGGAACCCCNAACACTTTACGGCCACGATAGTCACGCACACAAAGNATTTCTTTTCGCTTAANCAAAGATTGCAATCTCGGAAACCAGGTTTTATCTTCCTCATCCGGCGTAGTAATGGTAACTTCATAAGATAAGTGCTCATGTTCGCCAAACTCCACATAAGGAAATGTTTTACCAACAAAGGAGTGCAACCCCTTGGTCGGCTCCCATGTGGTTCGTATATCTCTGTTATAGGGTATATTAACAGAAGTATTGTCCTTCACGCTGTGTATCCATATGCCACGAATAGATATTCTTGCTTTACGTGCCTCTGATTCAATTGAGGTTCCGTTAATTCCATGCGCCCTGATTTTATAATCATACTCAGTATTTGCAGCAACATTGTAATCCCTGTATCTTCCGTTGGACAAAATATTAGTTGCTATTCGTACCCAACTACCCTGTTCACGCCGGTAAATGCTATTATAAAGCACCTCTAGTTGCGCTGGTGTAGGATTGATTGTTTTTATTTCTACGTACCCATTGCCTTCGGTTAGGGACAAACTGGGCTGCGCTGGCGGTGTATAGGCGACAAGTTGTGTTGTGGTAGCCCAGTCGGTCCATGCATCCGTTTTTATACGAACCCGAAAGGTGTAGGTTTTCCCATTCTCTAAATCCTCACCTACCTGGACAGATTGCGCCGCCCCTACTACCTCCCCACTATCCCAAACAACTTCTTGCCCCAACAAGACTTGCGCTTGGTACGAAGTTTGCCCTGGGGCAGACCATAGGATGTTGGGTCTTGAGATGGGAATTGTATCAATAGGTTCTAGTATTAACGGAACCCCAAGCGGCTTAGCGGTGGTGAAAGCAGCTTGATCGGAACGAGGGCTAGCTACATCGTATTGATCAAAGGTACGAACAGCCCAATACACTTTTTCGCCATCAGTAAAGAAATCGGCAGGGAAATAATAAAATTGATCCGGTGTTGTTCGTGATATTTGGTTCCATGTTGTTTGGTTTCGTGAATAGAACAAGTCAAACCTACTCTGTTCGCCCCCATAAGGGGAATTATGCCGCCAACTGCACCTTATCACTTGACTGCAATCCACTAGAATACTTGATGGTTGCAGGTTTGTTGGCTTGGTGGGTGGGAGATTGTGTTTAATGCTAAACCTGTTGGAATACCCATAAGGCCCATACACCCAACCGTTATGAGAACGAATCCTAATTAAACATAAATCAGAATCCGGCTCATCGCTGAAGTCGTGCGTATAAGAAGTGCCTGTTATTTTTGAAGCAATAACCTTCCAAGTTCCACCATCATTATGGGAAAACTCAACATCATAAGTTATATTTCCCTCCTGGGGATACCACGAAATAACATGCTTGGCTCCCCATACTTCTCCGCCACGGGGTGTTATAATTACTACCACAATCTCACCACCTTCTCATTGACTGTCTGGTCTGTTTCCCTAGTAGGGGAATGGTTTTAGTTGCTACCGCCTCACTGTCAATTTGCGCCACTACTGTGATTTGTTTTGGAATTTTGCCACCTAACTCCCTTAATCCCTTTATTAGCGCGATTTCAAGCCCATGGGTTTCCGGTTGCGGTATTTGCAATTTCTTAATTGCTATCATTAAGGATTCTGATAAGACAGGGACAGCCCTACTTAGTGGTAGTATTACTTCGTCCCCCGCCTCACCGTATTCATGTAAAGTTGCTCCCCTTACCTCTTGTACTCGCCCACGCAAATAAGCTCCTAATGCGTAACCCCTCTTTTTCTTAATTTCCTCTCTTAACTCATCGGCGGTTTTCGTGTTGTCAGGGTCTAGTGTAGGAGAAGATTCTCTAATTGCATTTGCCTTATCATGTGCTGCTCTCATTCCCGCTTCATCACCACGAGCCTTGGCACGGTCATACTCTTCTTTTGCTCTCAGTAATGCTTCTGAACTAGCATACGGATCATGACTAGGGCCACTTCTAATTTCTTGCTCTATCCTTCTACTCTCGGCCCGTTGAATCTGATCTATGATGCGATTAATAGCATTTACTTCTGCTTGCAAGCTGGCCTTTTGACTACTGATACCGGCTATTAAATTTTGCATCAAAGATTGGCCACGCTCTAGAAAATCAGGGTCTTTCGCCGCCATCTCTGCTAGAGTGTTGACTAACCCTTTACGCATGATGGCTCGAACACCCTCTTCTTTATCATCCCAGTGCTGTTTCAATCTCTCTTTTTCTTCCTGTAGCGATTCAATTTGGTTTTTTTGCCGTTCTTTAACGTGGTCAATTTCATCCCTTAAATCATCCTCACGAACTTGTGCGCGTTCCTTAGCAGCATCCATTAAGTCCTTAATGCGCGCTCTTTCATCTTCTAACTCCCACTTCCTCAACTGCTCTCCCCAGCGCTTACGTTCGTCTAGGATGGCTTTATCGATAGCAGCGATCTCGAAGGCGTATTTTTCTTCGCCCCTCAATACATACCAGATGCGATTGTCATTTAATTCCTTTATAGTGCGATTGTGTTCTTCTGTGGCCTTTTCGCGTTCATCATGTTTCTCCTCCTCATCTAGAGCATCTAGCATTTCTTGGAGGAGTTCCAGTTCTTCTTTCAATGCATCCCTAGTTGTTTCTATACGTTTATTGATGCTTTCTATCTGTGCTTCAGCACGGTTGTTCACCCGCTTAATTTGATCATCCAAATCCTTAATATTTTGTTCGTATATCTTTTTCGCTCTTGCTAATTCATCTTCTAGCATGGTTGTCCATTTTTTCGCCAATATCTCACCACGAAGGCTAACAAGGCTATCGAAAGAGCTTGCCTGCTGCTCTAAAGTGTCAAGTAACTGCAATGATTGCTCTAATGAAATAAGACCGCTTCTTACACTACTTTGAATCTGGTTCACCATTGCTGTTGCATGNCCACTTAATAGGTGTGTCTCGGAGTTTAGCTCGTTTACAACATTTTTGGTTTGGTATATTTGAGTTGTTAATTCCGCTTGTTGCTTNTCCCACTCATTAATAAGGGCATTGTTAACCCGTATTTTGTCAGATTGTTCCTGGATAGTGGNGTTTAACGTCTCATTCTCGCGGCGAAGCTTGTCAATTTCTATCCCTAGTTCAGAGCTTCTTCGCTGTAAATCAGTTGTTTTTNCCGCTAATTTAGTTAGTAATTGTTGTCGCAATATTTCAGCCTGCATCCACCCTTCCGGTGNTCCTAGNCCTCTGTAGTGATCATACTTAGTTTGNGTAATATCAATATGCCGCTCTCTTGCTTGTCGCTCCAATTCTTTAGTACTCAAACCGGTATCATCAATAATCTCTTGCAATTTCCACCATTCAATGCTTAACTCGTTTACCTNTCCTTTTAAGTTCTTTATTTCGTTTCTCAAATCAGAAAAAGCCTTCTTCCCTTCTTCGCTAGAAAGATTTAGTGTTCGTTGACGTGCCTCCAGCTTTGCAATGGCCTCTCTGGTTTTTTCCGCTTCCTCATGGATGCCCTTCTGTTTCTCACGAAGTAGGGCTAGGACGGCAACTTGCTCACGGTTGGCCCTTAACTGNTGATCATATCTAGCTTTTTCACGTCCAAAGAAATCTATCCGCGCCTCAACAAGTTCAATTGCGCGCTGTAATTCTTCATTCTGAATCCCAATAGCCTCTGAAGCCTCTGCAACAGAATCGATGAATTTACGAATAATATCACTCAGTCTTTCCATGCCTCCGCTTAGGCTCTCCATGCCTCCGCCCAATTCGCTCACACCGCCAGCAGCCTTACTGGTGCTCGTTAAGAGGTTAGCCATCTCCTCATTTAGAGTATNAANATNTTCTATGGCTTTTCTTAAACTTTCTTCCTCTTCCTCTATTGCGGCNTGTATTTCCCCCGCCCTGCCCCATAGTGCAGAAGTATGCCGTTCAACGCCAGCACCAACAAGTCTACCTTTTTGAAGCGGAAAACCCTCGTATGCCCGAGCCATTATCCGTATAGCTTGTAGTTCTTTTTCCATGTTGTTAATTCTTTTCCTTGTTTCATTGATGTGCGCACGTGTTTGTCTTTGCTGCCCCTCAATAGCTAGCTGTTCTAGCTCCCGCTGCTCTTCAATTAGCTTGTTGATAGCCCTAATTTCAATCTCAATAGCTTCTTTTGCAAATCCTGCTGCTTTTAATCTGGCAAATCCTTCTCTCCCAATTATGTTTATCAATGCATCTTCTATGCTGATTAAGTCTTTTTTACTTTGGGCTAGTTCTACTTCTGTTTGATTTTGCGCTTCTATAGTATCTTTAATCTCCACGTACCTATTAACCAAATCCCTTAACAGTTCTTTGTGGCGTTCATGCTTGTTGATCTGGTCGGTAATAGTTTTAGCGGTTTTATTAAATTCTTCCCTAAGTTGCTCCATAGCAGTTCTAGCTGCTTTTGCTTCTTCTTCTAATCTCCTGTGTGCTTGAGACATTTCCCTTAGTTTTTCAATATTAACATTCCCGCTCTCTTCCCATAGTTGGGGGAACTCGCGTAATATTTCCTTCTGGAGTTTGTGTAACTGCGCATTGCTTTGCCTGTACGACTCTGTCCCCTTCTCTAGCTCACCTAACCTAGCAGTCAATTTATCGTATTCATCAACCAACGCTGAGGCCATTTTAGATTGTCGCAACATTTCTTCATTGGTACGACTTATTTCGTTATAAACCGTTAACGCCCCTGCTATTGTGGTTATCGCTATTAGCATTGGCGCATTAGCGGACACAAATGCTGCCAGTGCAGCCTGAGCACCGGTCAGTACCTGTTTAAGTGTTCTCACTTCACGGGCTGCATCCTTGATTGCCGCCCCTGACTTGAGGAGTGTTACATCAAGGGATAAAGTACGCATAACGGTTTGAAGAGCAAGTAGTGCGCTTGTTATAGCACCCACATGCACTATCATGGTTTTTACTGGTGGGGATAATCTGTTTAACAACTCAAAAGCATAAGTCCCTGTTTGAACTAGCTTAACCATAATTCCGAGTAAGCCGGAATCACCCAAAGCCACCTGTAAACGAGTTATTTCTACTCGCAACTGTTCCACTTGTTTTTGGTAAGTTTCCATCGCTTGCTCGTTTTTACTTAACGAATACCCTAGGGCATCCTCTTGAACCGTCAAGACATCTTGTACGCGTCCCCAATTCTGAAGTAAGGCCAATAGGTAATTACGCCGGTAAATCCCTGCTGTAGCTTGTGCTAGGTCTCTCTGTTGGGCATCAGTAAATTCTTCTGTAGCCCCAATAACATCAGCCAATTCTTCTGTGTATAACCCTGCCGCTTGCGCACTATCAACGAACATATCTTGCGTAGCTTGTGTCATTTGAGGCCATCTGGCAGCCATATCATCAAAAATCTCAATCACATTTCTAAAACTAGAGCGTGCCTCATCAGCCCACACTTGAATTCCCTCTGCTTCAAACAGTTCAATAGTCTTAGTCCGTTGAATAAATGACAGTATTGAGTTAAGGGCATTACCCACTTCTTTCCCTGTTCTGCCGGTGGCTTCTCTCATTACTGTTAAGACAGCTACAGTTTCTTCCAGCGACATACCTAAAACCTTGGCAGCTCCACTTGCTCTACCCAAACCCGCCACCAAGTCAGTTGCCGTGATGGAGTAGTTGTCTGCCGCTTTGCTTATTTTGTCAAATGTAGGTAGTAATTCACTAGCCTCAATATTCCATTGGGCCATGATAGCAATTAAACCAGATGTAGCTTGTTCTACATTCAATTCCGCTGTGTTTAATGCCAGTAATGATGTTTTCGTCAACTCTAATGTATCAACTACACTATAACCCGCTTGTGCCCATCGCAAAGCAATTTGCTGTGTTTGTTCAAAAGAAGTTCCGAAATCCTTGGCTGTTTTCAAAAGCGAGTCTCGCATTTCATCAATAGAAGCAGTAGTATCGCCGATTACACGGTCGATTTCAATCATACCCATCTCTACGTCTCCAATAGTCTTTAACGTGTCTCTAAACGCCTTCAAGGAGCCGTAGAACGCAGTCCCAGCTATAAACCATCCTACACGCCGCTCCCAAAATGTTTCCGATGAACGAGCCATTCTTTTTGCCTCAACTTCAACCTGTTTGGCTTGCTCAATGGATATTCTTGCGTTGTGTATTATGTTTTTAACTCGTTCTTGTTCGGTCGCTGTTAACTGTTGGTTTAACCGTATTTTCTCTAGTATGGCTTCAATTTCACGTTTATGGCCAATTAACGCCTCACCGTAAACAGTGTCCATTTTCCCGCGTCCGCGAAGGCGTGTTTCCATAGTAGACAGTTGTGTACTTAATCGTTCTAGTGTAACCTCCGTTTGCTTTAACGCCACTTGTTCTTCTCGCGTGGCCTGCGCTCTAGCTTGTAGTGTTCTTTCGGCAGTGGAGGCCGCCATTTCATCAAGTTCCTTCTTTTGTCGCTGAAGGTCTGTTTCGGCCCTTATTGTTCGTATGTTTTGCTCATGAATATCAGCAAAATTTTGCGCTGCCCTTACCGCCTTTTCTTGTTCATTGGTCAATTCTTTGGCTGTTACTCCTGCGTCCCTCAAGGATTTCACCATTTGGTGATGCTCTTGTAAACCTGGAACCCTAACACCAAGCTGCTTAGCCCTAGCTGCTACTTGCGCTAGTTTTGCATCTAGATTAGCTAGTTGTTTTTCTAGGTTGCCAGTAATACCAACAGCCGTAGATTTTGCTATTTCCTGTACGCCTTGTGTAGCATCTTTGAATATGCCGGTTAATTCTTTTTCTAATCCTTGAGCACTTCTTTTTAATTCTTCGATACGCTTATTTACTTCTTCCAGGGAGGTTGCAAACTGTTTAGCTCCCTCTATTGGGTATTTAATTTGTAAATTAGCTAATGGCATTTCTCTCTCCAATATGCAAACCTCCCTCCTAATTAAATGCATCACAAAGAGCCACGATAGAACTAACCGTGGCTTTCTGTGGTTCCTTCTCTTCAATTGGTATACCTAGTTTCAATCCAATCTCACGGACAAGGTTTTTTGAAATGGCTTCCACTTGAGGAATGGTCATGTTACTTATGTCTTCGACAGTTAGGGATGTATGGGCAATCAGGAATGTATAAACTTGCCCCCAATCCATCTCCTCTTCAGTGGAAGCCTCTTTTAGCCCCCCAACTTACAGATTAACTCTACTGCTGTCTGAAGATCAGCTAAATCCCAACCATCCTCCATCGCTTTTTTAAGTGAAACAGGTTTATCACCATCAGTAATGCACGCCTTGAGAAACTTGTCCAATTCTTTTTTCGCTTCCTCGTTCACCATGTTAAGTAATTGTACATGAACAGATAAATTAGCCTTCCCAAACTCTACTGCTTCTTTTAACGTCATTGGCCTTACCTTATATGTTTTTCCTTTAGCAGAAAAAGAAGTGCCGCTACCCGTCATTACTGATAGCGGCGTTACCTCCTTGCCCATCAATTACCCTCCTCTAAAAACTATACATATCACCAGTAACTCCGCTACCTACTGTTCGCGGAAGGAACTTATAACCCACAGCTCGCTTTCCTGGCCTTGGTTGTAATACCTGTAAGGTAAAACTCCAGTTTTGCGCTTCTCTCTGCATTGTAGGTGAAGCAACATCACCGGTAGCTTTACATTTGTCAATTAAGATATTGACATCATATACAGCTGCTCCATCGTCAGACTCCGCCTCACCAGTAACTATGACATGAAGCGCAGGTCGTGATCCACTTTCCGGTAAACCAAACTCAATGCCGCCTTCTGTTTCAGCTTCATAGGTTACAAAAACTGTTTTGCCAGCATCGCCTTCACCAATTGACAGAGTTTGACTGGGGGTAATAGTCCCGCTGGGTTCACTACCATCCTCAAACTTAACAACCATGACTCCATCTTCAGCAGGTACATGGTCAAGTTTTATTTCACCATCATCATCTACAACATGCCCCTCATCGGCAACCCAAAAAGTGTCTCCTTTTGTTTCCTCTGTTTCAACACCCATTAATGCCGCATACAACTCTGGCTGGAACGTTGCCATCGTAACTGTCAGTTGCCCTGCCTTAGTGGTGTCAAAGTGCATATCCCAATCAGAATTACCATCAGTTAAAGTTGATGTGTTTTGAGTGGTTGATGGGGCAATAGATGTTACTTTACCTACATTGCAAAGAATAGTGTCCTTATCATACCTTAATGTTCCATCCGCACTATAGCGCACCAACATTATTTTTCCTGCTTTCCTAAATATGACTGGTCTCATAAAGTATCACTCCTTAAATTAATGGGTAGCTACGAAAACGCAGCCCTACACATAAAAAACCCTGAGCAGTTGCTAATTCGCCCAAGGGCATCTCTAGATAGTAACGTTTACCATTTATCTTTCTGTCATGGATTAAGTCTTTAATTCGGGTTAAAAGTCGGTATGCCGCTTGTTCTTGTACTGCGGGAACATGGATGTCAATTTCTACTATCTGCTCACATATTGTTTCGTTTTTCACCATCCTAAAGGGCCGATAGTAAATACATATTCTTTTTCCATCCACTAACCCTTCCCACTGACTTCTTTTGATTATGCTTTGTGCTATGATAATATTTCTTGCCATTGCGGGATCAGTATTGGGGTTTTCTTTGATATAATCCGTTACCTTCTTCTCCATTGCCTCACCGGATAAATCCATCAAGNCCAGTACCTCTTCATCGCGGCGGATTATCTGCCATANTTCTGTGATGTCTTGGTAAAAATCAAGCAACGGCATCACCCCTTAATCTTCAGGTATTTTCGCCACGGAAACTCCATTACTGCCTTTTGAACTATTTCGTTAAACCTACCTTTTTTCATTACCTGAATTGCTGTTCGCATAGCTCTTGAGGGTTCCCATGGTTCATATCCCTTTGTTTCCTCCAACACTTGNCCTGCCCTTTTACCGCTTGAATGTCTTATGTTNCCAAAAATATCAACATAGGTTCCAGCTGGCCGGCCTCTTATCTTTAAATCGCGTCGAAGTGGGTTCCAGTATACACTTTTGATATATTCTTGTAGTTCAGGATTCGTGGTATCCATCTTAGAACCACGGCCCCATTCATCCATTACTGCCCAGCCACCACCAACTATATGTGCGGTAATCATGCCAACAAATTCTTCAATCTCGCCTTTTTTCCAATCTGTCTTATGCTTGGTACCACTGTGTATCTCGTTTAGTAATTCCTCTTGGACATCCTCCATGGTTCTTACTAAGTGCCTATGCAAATCTCTAATGCACCTATTTGCATCAAAACCTATCATGGCCTCAAATCCTCCGCTAGTTGCAGCCGTGCTATGCCCTTTACTAAAATATTATCAACGCTATCTACCTGATAATCCTCATTAATAACAACCCTGTCCATCTTTTTAATCTGATGACTCTTAGGTATTTGTAAGATTAGTTTAGTTGATGACAATAATCCTGGGTCAGCTTGTCGTAAAGCAGCGGTAACCACTTCGCCAAACCCAACACCCTCCGCAACTACTTGCCACTCTTCTCTAACATTGCCTTCCTCGTCCACTATTGATGTGAGTCTTTTGGCGGTAAAATCCACATTCACCTTAACTGCAAACCACGATAATTCCCCAGAGTTATTGTTAACATAATGAGTAAGATACTTTGTATTTCCAACTTGAAATATGTCACCACTTTTCAAGTTGGAATCAGCCAGGATTAAGCCTTCCCAAAAAAACTCGCCTTTTTGAATGGAACGAGAGGCTTTCCTCTTACTGACAAAGGATTCAACCGGCGGGTCTCTTAGGACAGTGCAGGGATGGCCTGCCGCTTTTAAGAATGTACCTGCATACGACATATCCATCCCCCCTACGTTATAGTAAATCCGCGAAAATGCTCTATTTCAATTATATGGGATAGGGCCATATCCCGTTCCTCTTCCAGTTCTTTCCTTCGTTTTTCCCAATCTATTGATGATTCACGTTGAAAGAAGGAATCTTTCTCTGCTTTCGGTAGCCTGGCATCCATAGTAGGGCATAGAAGGGCCGCACATTGACAAACAATGGCGGCATCCTTCCATTTCCCTTCTTTGTTAGTTATTTTTTCAATCATAGCTTCGGCTAATCCTAAAAAATCAGGCTGGGCAATAACAGCATCAGGGAGGTAGGCTTCATGCACACCTAACTTATCCCTAACCCTTTGTTGCATTGCTTATCACGCCTTTGGGGTAATGTCAAGTATCTTGGTTGCCTCGTTGAATATTTTTGCGTAACCAGTATTCTCGGAAATAGTCAATACACGAGTTTGGTTCTTAATAAAGCGATCGGCTTCCTGAATATCAGAACCTACTTCTGTTACCTGTTCAATAGCATTTTTAGCATTGATAGCAGCAATCTCGTTGTCCCCTAATACCCCTTCATGCCATAGCAGTCGTACAACACCAGAAGGCATTTGCGGAGCATTGAAGGTAATCCCGCTGGTAACACCAGTTGCTAGCAAGCGCAAGAGTTGGGCAGTATTTAGTCCTGGTATTTCCGCTAACACTAGCTTGGTAAATGCCTCCTTGCTAGCAATCAAGGTATCGCAAGGGAAGGGGTCAAATTCCATTAAGAACCTAAGCAACACTTCAGCGTTGAAAGAAATTGTTGCACCGCTAGCAGGAGAAGCAAGGAAATCCTCAAGGTCAAAGGTAGCCGCTGCGTTGTTGTTCCCGTCACCGTTTTTAATTACAGTTAAGATTTCGTTTACCTTATCTTTTGCTGTCTGAATTGCAATGCGTTTAATGTGGCGTGTAATCATATCAATCTTCATCCGTCTCAGTGCTTCGTATGACATATCAATGGCGCGGCCAAACTTGTACAGCTTGACCACCTGTTCTCTACCGCGAATCTTAGACACTGGCAAATCAGCAGCTTCAGTTACACGCACTTTCTTAGCCTTGGTAGGCTGGTCATCCACATGAAAGGTGCGGTAGGTGTCAGTATCAATATAAGTGGTCACACCAACCAAATGGGGTAACATAGTATCCTCGGCAATGGCTTCTCTTACAGTACGTGCAACGAATTCAGGGAACAAGATGCGGCTTTCTTCGGTACGATAAAAGGCATTCACTTCATCTGCATGAATACCTTTTGTTAAGTCTGATTTAGTTATGATTCCTTCTTCTCGCATTGCCCGTTCAAACGCGTCTAGTTTGCAACCATCAGGTGTTGGGTATCTTTTTTCTAGGTAAGTGGAAAGGTTGGTGTTTTCTTTCTTAGCCTTGTCGTAAATATAGGAATCAAGTACAATCTTACTCATTAAACATCACTCCTTTACGAAATGCGTACTACTACGGTTCCAGCAGTGGAATCAGAGCTAATCACTAGGGCATTGGTGGGAACTGCTGTCGGGGTTACTTCCCCATCATCAGATACCTGAACGCCGCCCGCACCGTCTACTACTACCCAATCCCCGGCTTCAGGGAAGGAAGTCGCGTTACCAGGAAGCGTGCAGTAACCTTGGTCCTGTACGGTTGCATGTCCATCAAATTCATACTGATGAACGCGTCCCAATAAACGGTCGCCAGCAGTACCAAAACCAACTTCACCATCACCGGTTAATGCCACAGCCTTATCTATAACTGCGCTGCGCCCGTCGTTTACCCATGCCTTAGCCGCCAACACAGCAGCCTTCAGTCCAGCATCCGCTTTGTAGGTAACACCCCTGTATCCAATGTGTTCAAACTCTAACATATGGCGATCACTCCTTTAATTAAAAAATCCCCTTACGGGGTTATACCTTGTAGAATTCATCCGGAACTTCGTTCTTCTCTTCCTTTGGCTTCGGTTCAGTCACTCTACCAGCAGGGATTTCTTCTGCTTTGGCCTTGAACTGGTCGCGGAATGCTTTGATAGCTTCAATTGTGCGTGTCGGTTCGCTTAACATCTGCTTCCAAGCATCAGATGCGAAGGCTTCCCCTTCAGCGCGAACACCCCAAGCGATTGTGTCCTCAATCAGTTCTTCGCGGTACTGCATACCCTCTTTAGCTAGTTTTAGAATTTCGTCAATCTCCAGTTCTTTGCCTAATACCTCTGTAGCTTTCAATACAAAGGTATCTTTCTCGGGCTCCTCTACTTTTTTAACTTCACTTTCCAGCTTCTCATCGGTAACTTTCTTGTCAAGTTTTTTATCATCCATATTAGCACCACCTTTCACAATCATTGTTTTTCTATCCTCCTTCGCCAAGGTAATCAGTCTGTTTTTACCATAGATGTTTAATAATTCAATTCCAGGATCAACTTTCTTGTAATCCCTTACCACGCTTAACCCACTATCGGTAATCTCGCCATTACCAGACAAAACGCCCGCAGTTTCGTAAGCACCATCAAAAACAAGAGAAAGTTCCATCAAATAACCAGGCGGCTTCGCAATCACATAACAAAGTTTGTCATTGTAAACTTCGCCTGGGTAGTGTTTGCAATTGTAAATATCGCCACCACAAATAGAACATTCTCTAGTGGAAAAACTAAACCCAACAGAAACATCAAATAAAGTACCATCTTCAATATCCGCTATAATAGCATCGGTGGACAGTCCGTCCTTTTCTTTACCGCGAACTATATAAGAATCACCATGAACTGCCCATTCCTCACCTTCAATATCGCCCTCTACTAAAATAGAATCGAATGTCCTCCCATAGGGATAAGCAGCCTTCGGTCGGCCAAAACCCGCCCAAGGATGGTCTAGCATTAGCGCTTTACCCTCGGCGGCATCATCCCTAAATACCTCTAATAACGATTTGTCTAATTTTATAAACCGATTATCAATTAATTTGTCGCCCACCATTTTTGACGAAAAAACAAAAACCTCGTCTTTCGATAAAGGTCTTTTTGCTTTCTCGTTGATTAATTCTAACTGTCCAGGGGTCGGAACTCCAAACATACACATCACCACCGCTTTTTCATATTCTCATAAGTTGCCTTATCTTCATACTTATGTTCACATATTCTTGCACCACATTTAGGGCAAACAAAAGCATGCACTATCCCTAAATCACGTTCATGCATCACGCCCCCACATTGGTAGCACCTTACCCGATTGTAGTTTACCCTCGCCGTTGTGTACACCTTCTTTCCCTCCCGCGAAACTTACTTTTACCTCCTCCGGCTCACCGACCGATTTCTCCACACCCATTACTTCTTGAGCGCATACATCCCCATCTACCCACTTCATTAACTGGGCAATAGCGTAGAACTCCTGTTTCATTAGTTGAACTTTATACTTCTGCTCCTCATTTTCCCAATCGACCACATTGTGAGTAAATACTGGCGTACCCTGCATCCCATTTACTCTGAGCCACAGCCTGGCTACTTCCTCTATCAATCTTTTGGAGCCACGCTGGATTGACGCTATTCCATCACAAAATATTTTAAAAGTAATTGAACCCCATGATTCCGTCTGCCCCAACCCGCCTACACGGTTAGTAAGAATACCCATTTGCTTTAAGCCATTCAATACTTGAACACTTACTAACTCATCTATTGCCCTCACATCTAAACTTCTTCCAGTTCCTCCTTGCTGCATATTCACTTTTATATCATCAAAATGAATATAATCAGAATCCGGTTTTAATTCGCTAAACATATCTATGATCTTTGCCCATTCTTTTTTGAACCATGCCTGCTGTTTAACGGGGTTGTGTTTACAATCAGGTGGTATCTGTTTCATAAACGCTTCACGATCAATAACGATATCATTACGAGGCCAGCCTTGATGATGGAGTACTGCCTGCAAGTCTTGTAGTATCTGAAGTTGGAAGTCAATCGCCCACAGGACAGGTGTCATAACCAAGTTCCCTCTTGGGTCATCAATATCAGGATCAACCGGAACCCAAAAGAAATTTGCTTTCTCCAAAGACACCTTTTGCATCATTTGTTGCTGGTAAGGTATCCATGTTTTTCTTCCATTACGCTCCTCCAATTCCCACTCAATCGTTTGTGGGATAATAGGGTATATATCCACAACATCAGTACGCTCTTTATTTATCTCTACCTCCACTCCCATCGCGCCCCGTAAAAAGGCGCTAGCATGGATTTGATCAATCAGGCCATCCATGCCAGAATTGGAAATTGCGTTTACCCGTTCAGCAAATTCACGCCACTTTTCTTCTGCGCGCTTATTTCTTTTACCTTTGTAATAAAACTCCATCTTGTGCCCCTGGTTGGCCATCCGGAGAAAGTTCCACGTTGCCATTGATACGTCTGGGGTTTTTTTCCTTAAAAAGTTAATTGCTTCGGCCTCTTCAGGAATCTCTCTTAACTCTTTCAATATATCAGTGCTCCGTGACCGGTGAGGGGACAATACACCTAACCTATCAACCGAAGTTATCCGCCCTGTAGGTACTTGTCGTTTGAAAAATCGTTTGAACATCGCATCACCACCTTTTATTACCACATAGTTTTGTGGCACATCTGTATCCTCCGGGGGCTATATATGGGCCGGGGAAGGAGGAGAACCGCCGGCTAATCTTTCTCCACTGCGTTTTTGGTTGCCGAATAAAGTCCGGCTGCTGATAACCCTAACGCCAGTCCTGTTATTGCTGCTTGGAATGCTAGCTCCTCAACCAAGTAAGCGTGACCTAGGGCTACAGCCAGGCCCAGTCCAACCGATAGCACCCCGGCGAACTTGGTCGGAAAACCAATTTGTTTTGCCAGTTGCACCAGGCCCACAATTAAAACAACAGCACTGATGCCATATAATTCAAGATCCAACCCGTTCACCTCCGAGCAACCTGTTTTTTATCCAATGGATACACCCCTCGGTTTTTTTTGTAGTGGTTTTTATCTCCCCGATATCGCGCCCAATAATTTCCAGCATGCTGAGTTTTTGTGTCAAATCCTGAACAAACTGCCGATATTCCGCCTCCCGCTTGGCATTTTCCCGTAAAACCCAAAATAAAAGACATACGAACAGCACTGCCCATAGGCCCTGGGTCGCCGCTATTCTTATGATTTCAGTCTCCAACGGTACCTCCCCCTCCATCTATTTCCGTATCCTGTTTATCACTGCTGCTAGCTGGGCCCTGGTGACCGGTTCGTCCGGTCCGAAGCGGCCATCGGGATAACCGGCCATAATACCGGCAGCGGCGATGGTGTCAATATCGGCCTTAGCCCAGTGGTTGGCAGGTACGTCGGTAAAAGTTGTAGGTTTATCTTCTAGCATCTTCCTCAGTCCCTTCATGTCGAAGTTTCGGCCAGGGCAGTTGGTTGCTGCGCCGGTTTCTCTATGACCGAGCACCCGTTCTGGCGGGATGCTGTACTTAGCCATCAGTTGCCTAGCTAGCGGCAGCAGGCTGTCCATCTGCCTAGCTGTCGGCTTGTCCTGGTCAAAGTCACCTACTAGACAAATGCCGACGGATCGGCGATTCATCCCCTGCTCAATACAATGTGCCCCTTCCATGTCCTCGGGCCGGCCGGGTTCTATAAGGCCATCAGCGCTGTACGTTCCATTACCGATGACGTAGTGATAGCCGACGTCACGCCAACCTTTGGCCATATGAGCTTTGCGGAATGTTTCCGCACTTCCCTGCGTTGTTGCTGAGTGATGTATAATGATGTACTTTGGATTGTTCATTTGTGTATCACCATCTTCAAAAATGTCAGGTAAAACAAAAAGGCCATGACCGTATACCTCGTCAAAGCCTTCTTCGCCATAATCTATACAGTTTTTGTGTATAAATTCCCTTGCCTGCTCATTAGTTAGTTTGGGCAATCCCCGCTTTTTTCGCCATTGGATATAAATACCTAACATTGACGACACCACAGGTGCAGAGCATGAAGTGCCATTAAATGTGAAATACTTCTGTTTGCTGTTTCTGATTTCCAAATTAGTAAAGGCCACACAATCAAGCATTTTACCTTTGTTGGAATAGCCCGCAACCCTATCAAAATATTCTTCAAACGCACCCACAGCAATAGTCCACGGAAGTTCAGCGGGATAGTTTACACTTGTTCTACCATCATTGCCAGATGCGCATATAATTGGTAAATTAAGGCTCTCAAGTTCAGTAAAATCATCTTTAAAATGAGAGGTGAAACTACAGTTGATAATGTCAATTTCATCTTTGTGCTTATAGAGCCAATCAGTTGCTAAATCCTTGTCTTTAAACCAAGTAAGTGCAACTATACGCACATCCGGCAAACACTCACGAACCACACTACACACATTTGTTTTATGGTTTACCCTATCATGGTGATTATCGATAGGCAGTTCTACGTTTGCCCATTTGTGTGGCATACTGCTATCATCGAGCACTACAACGGTTACACCTTTGCCTGTATACCCCTTCTTGTGCCACTTGGTTATGTTTGCCTTTTCAAATACTGTTTTGTTCATGTGTTCACCTCCGGTATTGAACTACCACTAGGCTAAAGCCATAGTGGATTCCTAAGTACAAAGTTCTATCGAACTCTAATTGATTAGGCTATCCCCGCCGTCCCAGCGGTTAAGCGTAATGCTTCATTACGCAGAAAGGTCATTAGGGCTTACATCCCCTAGCCTCTAAAGGCGTAGGGGTTTTACGCCTACCCTCTATAAAATAGCCCCACCAAAGCAGGGCATAAAAAATACACCCTGCTAGGTGTTACTGCGTCGCATAATTATCCTA
>JGI24707J26582_10001105_pt1 | contig 21464 bp, 18 predicted proteins | sample BioPla1DNA1_FD_26582 | JGI IMG/M metagenome (IMG submission 26582)
GGGACCAAAGACCTTTAATTGATAGGCCTACACCTAAAAATAAACTAACCGAAGAAGAACGCAAGGAGTTAATTGAAGTAGTTAATAGTCCTGAATATGCATTTAAATTATATGATACGTATGGTTTACCATTGGAATTTACACAGGAACTGGCTCAAGAAAAAGGAATAATAGTCGATGTAGCTGGTTTCCATGAATTATTTGCTATACATCAGGAAAAATCACGTGCCGGTGCAGCTCAAAAATTTAAAGGTGGCCTTTCAGACAATAGCGAAGAGACAATTAAATTGCATACTGCTACACATTTACTTCATGCAGCATTGCGCAAAGTATTAGGTGATTCAGTCGTTCAACGAGGAAGTAATATTAATCCACAAAGACTACGTTTCGATTTCTCCTTTGAAAGAAAACTTACTGCTGAAGAATTGACAGCGGTTGAAAAGATAGTGAATCAAGCTATTGAAGCTGAAATTGATGTTGTTTGCTCAGAAATTTCTATTAATGAGGCAAAAGCATCAGGGGCAATTGGAGTATTTACAGACAAATACGGTGAAAGAGTGAAAGTATACACTATCAAAGGATATTCAAAAGAAATCTGTGGAGGTCCCCATGTTTCAAATACCAAAGAATTGGGCTCTTTCAAAATTTTACAAGAAGGGAGCTCATCCGCAGGAGTACGTCGAATAAAAGCATGTTTAGGAGGTGGGCAAGCAAATGATTGAAAGGGTTGCCACGCATTCTCGTAGCTAAAGTACAAAGCAAATACAATTATAGAAGCTTTAAGCCTGAAAATTCAGTTATCTGGATCTTCAGGCATTTTTTATTTTTAAATTCATTAATAAAAGTTGGTGAGATAATAAAAAAATCATATAATGAGAATAACAACTACATTATAAATTATAAGTTTTTTACTGTTCCACTGGAGAGGACTAGTTTAATGCTTAAAAGGCTTGAATATTTGGCGAATAAGCAAGGAATTAAAGGCATGGAAGATGTATATGTACTATTTAAAGATATATATCAGTTATATAATGTCTTATTAAGTATGGTAATTAAGTCAAACATAATAGATGATAAGTCTAATATTATAGAGAAAATATGTGAGGGCATTGTAAGTGTTACGAAAAATGAAAAGCTTGCTTTTGAAATGCTTCTGGAGAAGCTAAATTAGTAGAATATATACACATAATCAATTATTAAAACTAGGTGGAAGATATTCAAAGATGTGGGAAGCTCAATGCGAAAATATATTAATTAAGTATGGTATACTTTCGTGGAGTTAAATACCCCAGCGAAAAGTACTTCCTATTCAAAAAAATAATCACCCTGCCCGCACGCATAGTGATTAATATAGTTTAAACTCTCGTGGCAACCGTACCATGNGGTACCGATTACCCTCTATAATTATATTATAACACATAATTTGGAAATATAAATATGCTTTATATATTTCAAATTCTCTTAATCCTATCGATTATATTTTCAGAAATCCATAGGTAGTGCCAACGACTTATTAAAATTAGTTGATGAACCTGAAGAAAATTATACAGTTGGTAAAATTTTTGGACTTACCTATTAAGATTATAAGGTTTGAGAACGTTAGCTTTGGATATAAGACCAAGGCTTCTAATGATTTTATAGGCAGTGAAAGCAGTAAAATCATTAGTGGAGATGAAGAAATTAAGATAGTTGATGTGTTTAATGATGTAAGTTTTGAAATAAGGGGTGGTTCTACTGTTGCCCTTGTAGGCCCAACATCTTCTTACAAAAAGTCGTTTCTATTACTTATTCCAGCAGCATATATTATGGTGAATGATTAAGATGGAGGTAGGTAATGAAGAAAAAATTAATACTAAAAGTAGTAGCAGTGTTAATGGCATTAACATTTCTACCTATTTTACCACAGAATAATGTAGCCAATGCAGCATCAAGTGGATCATTTACTGTATTAAGCTATAATGTAGGGGGACTACCGGATATCATATCCAGTAGTAATCCCAAGGAGTATACCATTCAGATTAGTCCCTTATTAAATAATTTTGACTTTGTAAGTGTTCAGGAGGACTTTGCGTATCATAATGACTTAATTAGATATGATAATCATCCCTATCGTACGGCAACCAGTGGTAACGTACCTTTTGGTGATGGCATGAACTTCATGTCTAACTGGGAGTTAAAGAACAGGAATCGGGTAACTTGGAATGATCGTCATGGTTATTTTGACAATGGTTCAGATATGCTTACTCCAAAGGGGATATTATTTTCTAGAATAGAGATCGCAGATGGTTACTACATTGACATATATAATATTCATGCAGATGCTGGTAGTAGCGCAGGAGATTACGCAGCAAGGCGCTCTAATATGAATCAATTAGCAGCTATGATTGAAACAGTTTCTGAAGGAAATGCTGTTATTGTAGCAGGTGATACTAATTGTAGATTCACAAGGGCAGAGGATAACTTTGAAACAGCTGTCTTGGATCGTTGTGGTTTGACGGATTGCTGGGTACAGATAAAACGTGGTGGTGTAAGGCCAGCGGATGGCGATGCGCTTATAGATCATAATAATTTAAACAGTGCTAACAATGAAGTGGTTGACAAAATATGGTACCGTAGCGGAGCCGGAGTAACCCTTAATTGTATAGATTACAATTTACTAACAAACTTTGTAGATCCCAATGGAAATCAACTATCTGATCATTATCCGATTACTGCAACATTTTCTTGGTCAACCAATGATAATATTAAGGCAACGGATCAAGTTGGTGGAAATAGTGGTGGAGTAGGTTTTAGCTTCTATAGTACAATGGGTACTAGAAATTTACCTACATCGATTACAATTCGTGGAGCTAACCGTATTGATGCGGTAAGCTTTAACTACAATGGAATAACAGAAAGTGCTGGTGGTACTGGAGGGACTGCCTATACATTAAATTTAAATGGCGGTGAGTACATCACTTCAATGACGTGTAATGTGAATAAGTATAATGGAACCGATAGAATTTTCTATCTAAAGTTTACCACTAGTTCAGGCCGTACTATATCAGCAGGTGTACAAAGTGGTACACAATATACCTTCCTAGCTCCATCGGGCTATGCAATCGGTGGCTTGTTCGGAAGGGCAGGAACCAATGTAGATGCAATTGGGGCTTACTTTATTAAAAGATAAATAAGCTTGGAATTGCATTATAAATGATGTAAAGAAGCTGCAATATATAATATCAAAAATCCCATGGAGATTAATAAAACTCCATGGGGTTTTTTGGTGACCTATAGGCCTACTCCAAAACTACTCCGTAAAAAAGTAATACAATTTGAAATATATTTCTCCTTGTTAGAAAAATATGGTACAATTAGCTTAATGGGATAAACTGTAAAGAAAGCAGGGGGAATATGTATAGGGTTTTTCTGGTAGAGGATGAAATTGTTGTAAGGGATGGCATCAAGAACAACATACAATGGGAAGAGGAAGGCTTTGTAATAGTCGGGGATGAAAGTGACGGTGAATTAGCTTATCCTATGATTATAAGAGAGCAACCAGATATCCTTATCACAGATATTAGGATGCCATTTATGGATGGCCTAGAACTAAGTAAACTGCTTAAGAAGGAGATGCCTCAACTTAAGATAATCATTATCAGCGGCTATAGTGACTTCGGTTATGCACAACAGGCAATCGATATTGGCATTACTGAGTATCTTCTAAAACCAATTACATCAAGCAAGTTGTTGGCAGCAGTTAAAAATGCAGCTAGGGTGATTGAAAAGGAGCGGAAGGAGAAAGATATATTTGAGCAGTATCAGCGTTTAGTATATCAAAAGCAAATGGAAAAGAGAAGAAATTTCTTTGATGCCCTGGTCGGAGGGAAGCTTTCTCTTACTGAGATTGTTGAACAGGAAGAAGAACTGGGTATCAGTATAGTAGCTAGTGTCTTCTGCCTTGTCTTGTTTCAATTTAAGGTGCAAGAAGAGCTGTATGAATACTCCAATAAAATTGTTCTGTGTGAAGCGGAAATGGTAGAAGTCTTGGGAAGATATCCCCAGATCAAGGTGTTTGAACGTGGTATGGATGGCTGGGCATTTATCCTTCTTGGTGATACTGAGGAAGAAATAGATGAGTTAACCATGAGACTATGCAATATTTTAATTGAGATTTGTGATGGTAAAGTGCATTATTTTGGAGGTATTGGAAGAAGCGTTCGTCGTATCCGCAATTTACATCAATCCTATCTGGATGCTAATAGGGCATTTGCCATGCGCTATTTTGAACATGAGGATCAGATTCTGTCTTATCGCGATGTGCGGAATATTAGAAATCAGCTAGGAAAGCAGATTAAAGTCAGTGAGCTAAGTCTGGAGAAGCTGGATCGAATACGTCTGGAGGAATTCCTAAGAAGGGGTACCATACAGGATGTGGATGGCTTTGTTGACAGGTATTTTAGTGGTCTAGATACCTCTGCATTAGACTCAGTACTTTTAAGACAGTATATTATGATGGATGGATATTCTGCAATTATGAAATTTCTAACTGATCTTAATTTCACTAAAGATAAGATAAATAGCAGCCTAAAGAAAATGTTTGATAGCTTTGAACTGCTTACTAGCCCAGAAGATTGCTGCAAATTTTATAAATCTATACTAAAGGAAGCCATTGAACTGCGCAATAAGAGCATTCAGAAAAAATACTCCAAGCTTATAGAGAAGGCTAAGGAATATATCCATAGAAATTTTTCTATGAGTGATTTGACTCTGGATAAGGTTGCATCGAAGGTAAATCTAAGTCCTAATTATTTCAGTTCATTATTTAATCAGGAAACAGGGATGACCTTTATTGAATATCTTACCAATATTCGTATGGACAAAGCTAAGGAGTATCTACGGTGTACAGGTATGAAGATTACAGAGATTGGGTTCTTAGTAGGCTATCTGGATTCCCATTATTTCAGTTACATATTTAAGAAGACGCAAAATTGCACACCGTCGGAATACAGGATGCAGGGGATGTGTGAAAAATGATGCAGTATCTGGATGAAAAACCAATCAAATACCCCTTACGCCTAAAGCTTATACTTGTATCTGCTATCATCATAATACCCATGATTATTCTATCGATATACCAGATTAGGGCTCTTCATAATTTTAGTACAGCTTATGATACTATTGTGCGAAGAATTACCTTAGCTAACAGCTATAACCTCAACTTTAAGGAGGAAATGGATGAAAGTATGTATAAGATTGTTGTTGAAGCAGAAACCTTTGAAACCATAGATGACAATAACGATTTACACAATCCATATGAATTAATAGAGGCTGCCAGAATAAATTTTACTAAGCTCCAAGACATTACCACTAGCCGGGAGAGTCTAGGCTGGATTAAACGGATTCTGCTTAACCTTGACACTCTAGAGGATAGGATTGATGAGATACGTGATAATCTTATGCAGACAGGTAATTATGAGGAAAACATTGAGATGCTAGAATCAGACATTTATATATTGACTGAACTATTTCAGGAGGAAATACAATATTATATCTATTACGAAACACAGAATTTTGAAGCCATTAGGCAGAGTCTAAATGAACAGGTTAGAAGTGTGATTATAACTATGATAGTGGCATTGGGCTCTATTATAATAGCATCTTTTCTTATGAATGTCCTATTAACAGACAGTATAACTAAACCTATACAGATGTTATGCGATAAGACTGCATTGGTAGCTAAGGGTGATTTTACAGCAAGGTCCTTCTGTGATAACCATGATGAACTGGGTTTGCTATCTGATAGCTTTAACTATATGGCTATGAAACTACAACAACAGGTAGATAGCATTAAGCAGGAGCAAGAAAACCTAAGACATATGGAATCAAAGTTGTTGCAGGCACAGATTAATCCCCATTTTCTATATAATACTCTGGATACGATTATATGGCTAATAGAAGGAAATAAGTATAGGGAAGCCATAGACATTGTAGTATCCCTATCTGAATTTTTCAGGATTATTGTTAGTAAGGGGAAAGACTTCATATCTATACAGGAAGAGGTAATACACATCAAAAGCTACCTACAGATACAGCAGTCCCGCTATAGTAATATCTTAGATTATGAAATTGATATCCCACAAGAGCTGTATCAATATCAGATATTAAAGCTGACACTACAGCCGATAGTTGAGAATTCCTTATACCATGGGATTAAAATGATAAGGGCTAGAGGAAAGATAACAGTTACTGGAAAGATGTTAGGTAATGATATATGCTTCTGGGTGATTGATAACGGAATAGGTATGGACGAAGAGGAAGTAAAGGAATTAAAAAATGCAGTGGGATTGGGCTTGCTAGGGAGTGAGCAGAATACAGGCTTTGGCTTGGCCAATGTCAATAAACGGATTAAACTTAACTATGGAAGTATGTATGGCCTCACTATTAATAGTAAAAGGGGAGAAGGCACTGTAATTATGATTCGAATACCGGCAAGATTGGCAGAGAGATGAGGTGGAGTATGAATAAAAAACTTATAATTATATTAGTGATATTTCTATCCATTCCTATTGCCCTTATCAGTTGCAGTCTTAGGCCTAGTAAGCTTCTACAGTATAATGAAAGGGATAGTAGTAATGAGATAGCTTCTGATTTGATTGTTGTAGGTTTCTCTCAGCTTGGCTCAGAATCGGATTGGCGGACAGCAAATACTAAGTCAATCCAGAGTGCATTGACGGAAGAGAACGGTTTCTTTCTGATTTACAGTAATGGAAGGCAGAAGCAGGAAAATCAGATTAAGGATGTACGCAGATTTATATTCCAGGAGGTAGATTATATAGTAATTGCTCCAGTAACTGAAACAGGGTGGGATACAGTACTCACTGAGGCAAGGGAAGCAGGTATTCCAGTTATCATAGTAGATCGCATGATCGATACAGAGGATGATAGTCTATATGTCACATGTGTGGGAACAGATAAGTATAAGGAAGGGAGAAGGGCAGGTCAATGGCTGGAGAATTATCTAGAGAAGAAGATAAATATGAATGATGCAGCCCAAGGAAAAGAGACTATAGGCAATGCTTCCTTAACGGGAGAAGAAGTGGGGCAGACAGGGGATGAGCAGGATATAGATACTATCAACATTGTAATTCTTGAAGGCACCTTAAATTCAACAGCCCAAATCGGTCGTTCAAAGGGATTTGAGGATATAGCTAAAAGTCATAGCAACTGGCATATTCTCGCAAAGGAAAGTGGTGAATTTACTAAAGCGAAGGGGAAGGAGGTTATGAAAAAGTTTCTACAAGAGTATGAGGATATTGATGTAGTGGTTTCGCAAAATGATGATATGACCTTTGGTGCAATAGAGGCAATCCAAGAAGCAGGTTTAACCTGCGGTGTTAAGGGTGAGATTACAATAATATCCTTCGATGCCGTATCAGAAGCTTTTGATAAGATGGAGGAAGGGCTAATAAATGTAGATATTGAATGCAATCCCCTTCAAGGACCTTTGATAGCAGAGATAATAAAATGCCTTGAAAATGGAGAAGAGGTGGATAGAGCCTACTTTGTGGAGGAGAGGGTTTTTGAGGCAGAGAATGCTAGTGTTGAACGGATAGGGCGGAGTTATTAAAAAAACAAACCAAAAACATAGAAATCTTAACCAAATCGGAAAAGGGATGAAAAATACAGTAAAAATAATTACCAACATCGGAGTAATTTCCGTATTTTTACTTACTAAAATAAAATATACTTATAAGTGAAGTAAATTCATTTTAGTCAGTAATAGAAAATGGAGGAGATATCTATGAAGAAATTAATCCCTTTCGTTTTGGTATTGGTAGTCATGCTCTCCTTAGTAGCATGCAAGAAGGAGGACAAAACTACATCAGACGATAAAGGTAAGACCATTACTGTCGGTATAGTGCAGACTAACGCCAATGAGTCGGACTGGCGTACTGCAAATACAAAATCATTTAACGAAGCATTCAATGAAGCGGGCTTTCAGGTAAAAATGGTTTTTGGCGAGGGTGATCATGCAAAACAGATTTCTCAAGCACAGCAACTAATCCAAGAAGAGGTTGATTATCTTATTGTATTAGGACTTCAATCAGCAGGCTGGGAGGACGTGGCAAAGGCTGCAAAGGAAGCAGGAATACCTTTTATTATGGCGGATCGAAAACTAGATTTGTCTGAAGAGCTTTATACAGCCATGGTATGCTCCGATTTTGAAGCTGAAGGTAAAAAAGCTGTTGAGTGGCTTAAGAATCAGAAGCTGGATAGCTATAAGATTGTTGTGTTAGGAGGGGATACAGGTTCTTCTGCACAGCTAGGTCGTTCTAAGGCAATCGAAGATGGTGCAAGTGAAAATGGCTGGGAAATAGTCTTCAACCAGAATATGAAGGGTTGGGATGAAACATTGGCTAAGCAGGCTGTTGCTGATCTTATTGCATCTGGTCAGAAATTCAACGTTATTTACGCAGAGAATGACAATATGGCCCGTGGTGCCTGTGATGCAATGGATGCCGCTGGTATTACATATGGAAGGGACGGCGAAGTTAAGGTTATTGCCTTTGATGCAAACAAATGGGCTTTAGAGAAGGTGCTGGCTGGTGAATTTAACCTTGATGTAGAGTGTAATCCTCTTCATGGTCCACGTATTGTTGAACTTATTAATAAGCTTGAGGCGGGTGAGACTGTAGAAAAGAACGCATATGTAGATGAGGAAGTGTTTGACTGTGACACTATTACTCAGGAAATGATTGATGCCCGTTCCTATTAATATATGTATTAAATATGCCGAGCTAGAATTTAAATACAGGAAGAATGAAAGCCTGCATGAAAGCTAGCTATATTAATCTCAAAATGCACGGCACAGGGTATGTGAATATTGTTCGCAGATTCTGGAACCGTGCATTTTTATTTAAGTCTAAATAATCCCAGAGGGAGGTTTGAATATTATAAATATGCAAGACACAGTTCTCACAATGCAAGGGATATATAAAAGCTTTCCTGGTGTACGGGCCTTACAAAATGTTAATTTCACTTTACGTGAAGGTGAGATACACGCATTGATGGGCGAAAACGGTGCTGGCAAGTCAACCTTAATTAAGGTTCTAACTGGAGTCTACACTAAGGATAGTGGTGAAATATATATTAAAGGTATCAGTAAGCCTGTTACCATCAAGTCACCACAAGAAGCTCAAAAGCTAGGGATCAGCACAGTTTATCAGGAAATCTCATTATGCCCAAATTTAACGGTTGCCGAAAATTTATTTATTGGAAGAAACAATTCTTNATTTGTTAATTGGAGAGAGATGAACAGAAGGGCAGAAGGCATCTTAAGTTCATTTGGGATATCGGTAAGAGCAACTAAGCAACTATCTAACTGCTCCATAGCAGTTCAGCAGATGGTTGCAATTGCCAGAGCTATTGATATGGATTGCAAGGTGCTAATCCTTGACGAGCCCACTTCATCCTTGGATGAACAGGAGGTTGCCAAGCTGTTTGAGCTGATGCGTAAGTTAAAGAGTAGAGGAGTAGGCATTATTTTTGTTACCCACTTTCTGGACCAAATGTATGAAATATGTGATAAGATAACAGTTTTACGGGGCGGAGAGCTTATCGGGGAGTATGATACGAAAGATTTGCCCAAGGTTGAACTGGTTGCCAAAATGATGGGTAAAGAGCTTGGTGATTTGGCAGAAATACATAGGGAAGTACAGCCTGAAAGCGATGAATTGAAGGAGGCTATCATCGAAACAGAAGGGCTTACAAGCACATCTGGTATAGGACCTTTTGATTTCACAGCATATAAGGGTGAGGTAACAGGCTTTGCAGGTCTGCTGGGCTCTGGCCGTAGCGAATGTGTCCGTGCAATCTTTGGGGCAGATAGAATTATAAAAGGCAAGCTGCGAATCAAAGGGGAAAGCGTAAATATCACATCACCAATCAAAGCGATGAAGAAAGGGATTGGGTATCTTTCTGAAGATCGGAAGCGGGACGGGATTATCGGTGAATTATCCGTCCGAGAAAATATTGTGCTTGCCTTGCAGGCTATGAGAGGTTTCTTCAGGCCTTTCACTAAGGCTCAGGCTCAAGCTTTTGCCCAAGAGTACATCCGTCTTCTTGGTATCAAAACCGCTTCTATGGACACTCCAATAAGTTCCTTATCTGGTGGGAATCAGCAAAAGGTAATCCTTGCCCGTTGGCTACTTACTAATCCTGACTATCTTATTCTTGATGAGCCGACAAGGGGAATTGATATTGGTACTAAAGTAGAAATTCAAAAGCTGGTACTTAAGCTCGCCTCTGAGGGCATGAGTATAACATTTATTTCCTCCGAGATAGAGGAGATGTTACGGACCTGTTCCAGATTAATTGTTATGCGTGACCTACATGTTGTTGGAGAGCTTAAGGGGGAGGATATGACGCAGGATAAGATTATGTATACTATAGCGGGAGGTGTAAGTCAAAATGACGAGAAAAAGTAAGGTGCATGGATCTAAGGTTTCAGGATCGGTTTTTAAAGCAGTGGTCAGGCATAGGCTGTTTATCCCTATCGCCTTTCTTACCTTCCTTTTGCTAATCAATGTATTCATTAATCCAGGCTTTTTAAGAATCACTTTGGGTAGAGATAGTGCTGGCAATCCAGTTTTAATTGGTAATTTAATCAATATTCTAAATAACTCGACAGAACTTGTTATTCTCGCGATCGGTATGACCCTTGTCACAGCCGCTTCCAGAGGACAGGACATCAGTGTAGGAGCTACAGTNGCAATTGTGGGAGGAGTGATTATGCGAGTCTTGTGCGGGAACGAAACCCAGCCCACAGAACTTCATGCGCCTATCATCGTTGCGTTTATACTTGGCTGTCTTGCTGGTATGGCCTGTGGAGCCTTTAATGGTATCCTAGTATCGAAGTTTAACATACAGCCTATGGTAGCGACGCTTATCCTATTTACAGCAGGCCGTTCCATCGCTTCCATGGTTATGGGGGGACTTAAACCCAAAGCAGTAAGTTCTTTTGGGTATTATGGTAATTTCTTTCCGGGTATAGCTATTCCAACACCTATACTAATTACACTTCTCGTTGTTGCGGTAACATTTTTAGTACTGAAAAAGACGAATCTAGGTCTGTACACCCGGGCTGTAGGGATTAATGATAAAGCTTCTAGTCTGAACGGTCTTAATCCTGAACGGATTAAGTTTTTAACATATGTTATATTGGGATTTTGCGTCGGAATCGCTGGTTTTGTTCAGTCAAGTAGGGTACAGACGGTAAATCCGTATACCATAGTGCCTAGCATTGAAATGGATGTTATCTTGGCGGTCGCCCTTGGAGGCAATTCACTGGGCGGCGGTAAATTTAATATGACTGGCTCTATTATCGGAGCATATACCATACAGACATTGACCTCTATGCTTATTACCCTTAATGTTAATACCAATGCTATCCCTGTATTTAAGGCTGTAATTATTATCATACTGGTAGCCATTCAGACACCAGTAGTGAAAAACTTCTTTGGTAGTAAAGCTGTATTTTCAAGATTAACCATTGGCAGTGGAAAGGAGAGAGGTTAGATATGATGAAATTGAATAATACCCAAGGAACTGAGAGTTCCCAAGGTATTAAAAACTTAAAACAGAATATAACAATGAGCGATACAACCTTTCTTCTGACTATAACAATTACACTGTTTTTTGTAGTCTATGCATTGGCAATAATCTTTCTTGGAGATAAGGGCTTTAATAAGGTACAGATGCTCTTTAACCTCTTTAATGAAAACGCAGCACTGATTGTGATTGCCTGTGGACTTTCTATCGTAATGATAACGGGTAGCATTGATATTTCCGTTGGCGGTTCTACCGCCCTTATCTGTACATCCTGTATAGTATGTCTTAATAAGTATGGTTTTAATTTTTTCACATCTCTACTTCTTGCCTTGGCTATTGGTCTTACGTTCGGTGTGATTCAAGGTTTCCTTATTGCATATATGGAGATGCAGCCCTTTATCGTAACTCTAGCTGGCATGTTTCTGGGGCGAGGTTTGGTTGCTCTGATAGAAGTCAATCAGATTCAGGTTAATAATGCAGGTTTTGAGAAGTTGTCAGGTGCAAGGATTATGATACCATTTCTGGGTGATGTCAATAGGAAGGGAGTATTCATACAATCTAAGCTGGAATATGGAGTTGTAGTTGCACTTATTATCGTATTTCTGATGTTCTGGATGCTTAGGAAAACGAATCTTGGGCGGAGCTTTTATGCTGTGGGTGGAAATTCACAAAGTGCCTTGATGCTTGGTATTAACGTCAAGAGAACTAGATTCTATGCCCATTTGCTTTGTGGTCTGCTGGCAGGGATTGGCGGTTTCCTATATCTTTTCCATACACGGTCTGGCTCTGTTCAGCAGGCAACAGGCCTTGAAATGGATGCTATCGCCTCTTCCATCATTGGTGGAACATTATTGACAGGCGGTGTAGGTAATATCTTCGGTACTCTGTTTGGGGTATTAGCAAACGGAATCGTATTATTTATTGTTACGGCAATAGGTATCCAGGATCCGTGGTGGCCACAAATTACACGGGCTGCAATGCTCTGCTTTTTTATCGTGCTACAGAGCCTAATATGCTCTCGGAAGAAAGAGGGGGTTAAGACCTAAAATCTGGTATGATTACAAGAACAATAAGACACTACCTGAATAGAGATGGTAATATTAAATGATGATATATGATATATGGATGAAATTTTATCCCGAGGCTGTTGCAAAGTATATAAGGGTATACCTTTCTACCCGATGTAATTTTGTAACAGCCTCTTTTGGTAGATTAAAACCAGCAAACTAAATTTTGCTTGATTTGCCAATAATAGTAACTTACAATTAAAAAATAACTAACCTGCAATATGCATACAAAAGTACATTTTGCGTTGCTTAAGTAATATTAAGTGGAGGTAAAAAATATGCGAAAAAAATGCAAGCTTATAAAAACAATGAAATATCCCAGGAATTGTTTGATTTAGCACTGGCAACTAAGGATAAACTGCTAAATGGAGAATTAATGAATATTTCATCCCTATATGATAGATGTATTAGCTTGTTTCATGAAATAGAAGGTAAATATTCTATTCTCGACATATAGCTATACAAAATATACAATAGTACCCATATAAGGGAAAATTCACAAGACCGATTAGACCATATGGATAAGCTAATTGGAGATAGCAGGGTGTGGAATTATCTGAATTAATGGATGGGAAAAGCGCTGTATTAATCTCTCACAGGCTTTCTAGTCTAACCTTGGCAGATAGGATAATCTTTCTAGCTGATGGAAGAATACTGGAAGAGCTTANCCATGAAGAATTGATGGATCAAAAGGGAGAGTATGCTAAATTATTCAATTTGCAAGNCAGTAGGTATGCAAGCTCATAACCTCTATCATAAATTTTGAATAGTACGAAAGGATTTCTGTTTTTCCATATAAAAATTCTATAGATTTTGCTATAATAATACAGAGTATACCATGATTTGTTATGCAAAATAACATAATCTATGGTTGATTTCCAGTGAATAAAGAAAGCAGAAGTTTCAATATGATGGTTAGGTAGGAGAGCTTGGATGTTTTCAAAATTAAGAAGATTACATACTAAGATGATGCTTCGACAGAAGTTATTGTTGATTAATATGGTGGTTGCCATATTGCCTGTAGTTATTTTTGCTATCTTGATTACCAGGGTATATGAGGATACCGTGAATTTGAGGACAAGGCAGAGTGTAGAAGATGCAAGTTTAATTATTGGAGATAGAATAACAAGGGTGCTAAAGGATACGGAAAATTGTTCAAACTACTTGACAGTAAACATTAATAAAGTTATGGATGGTCTTGGGCCATCCCAAACTATAATGCTGGCAGAACAAAAGGCAATTATCAATGAATTATATGTGGCACAAATCGTATTTGACGAAGTGGATTCCATTGCATTCATTAGCAAAGATATGCAGGTATTTGCATCAGACAACACATTACAGATTAATAAGGCTGAGTTACAAGCTTCCTGGCATCTAGAAAAATTACAGGGAACCAGCGGTAAATCTATTTGGTTTCCATGTGAAGCAAGGAAGTTCCTAGTTCAAGATACGACCATACCTGTTCTTACATTGGGAAAAAAGGTGGTGCAGATTCATACTGGAGAGACCTTAGGATTTTTGTTTTTAAATGTAGATATCAGTGTCATAGAAAGTAACCTAGTCAATCAATTGATAAATTATAGACTGGTTGATGAAAATAATATGCTAATTAGCTCTGTCCTATCATCAAAACATATAAAAACTTCAGATGTTGATAATCTATTAGATGACAATTTGGTAAATGAAGAGACAAAGTATCAAGGTAGGAATTACTATATTTCCAGCTATAAGCTAACTGAATATGGATGGAATTTAATTGGTATTACTGATCTTGATGAATTTAACGTGGATAGTAATAAGATTTTTCATTTGGTACTGTTTATTGCAATCGCTGTTATCCTATTTGAATTTGTTTTGTCCAATTATTTATCCAGAATTATTACCGCTCCATTGATGAAGTTAAAGAATGGAGCGGAGGAGATTGCCAGTGGCAATATGAAATTGCGATTTCGGTTTAAAAGTGAGGATGAGATTGGTCAATTAGGCAGTAGCTTTAATTATATGACAGAGCAAGTAGAGGAATTACTGGCTAAGGTAGATTATGAAGCTAGAAAGAAACGGGAATATGAATTATCCTTACTACATGAACAGGTTAAGCCACATTTTTTGTATAATAGCTTAGATATCGTGCTTAAACTATCAGAGATGAATCGGCATGTGGAGGCAAGAAGGGCAGTTAAACATTTGGCTGATTACTATAAAAATTCCCTATCAGATAGTAAGGAAATCGTAACAATAAAGCAAGAGATTAAAATAGTAGAAGATTACTTGGAATTGCAGATGATACGATACCGGGATTTGTTTCATTATTCAATTATGGTGGATGATTCTATGTTAGATAATTTAATTCCCAAGCTTACATTACAGCCCATTATTGAAAACGCCATCTATCACGGTCTTAAATGTAAAGAGGGAGAAGGGGAAATTCATGTTATGGGCATGAAGGAAGATAACTTGTTGCGATTTGTGATTAAGGACAATGGAGTAGGGATTACCAGTGAAGGATGTGACAAGATTTTACATAATAAACCAGAAGGGGGGTTTGGTTTATATAGTGTAAATCATAGGATTAAATTAATATTTGGTGAAGAATATGGAGTTACTATACTAAGTCAATTAGGGGAAGGTACGGAGGTTGAGATTTTAATGCCGGCAATAGAATGTATGGGAGAGGAATGATATGATTAAAATCATGATAGTGGATGATATGCCTGTGGATCGTGAGTATTTACGTAATTTTATTGACTGGAATGCCTATGGATTTGAAGCTTGCTGTGAGGCCAAGGATGGTAAGGAGGCACTGGCTCTCTATGAGAAATATCAACCAGACATTATATTAACAGATATTATCATGCCCCATATGGATGGTCTGGAATTGTCTGAAGCTATTTTAAGAGAAAATCCGGAAGCGGCTATTATCTTAATAACTGGAAATAGTGAGTTTGAATATGCAAGAAAAGCGGTTAAGCTAGGGGTCTGTGATTATATTGTAAAACCCTTTGAAAAAGAGGAACTTATTATCACCTTACTAAAACTACAAGACAATATCAATCGAGTGCTGGAACATCAAGCGGAAATTGATGAGGTTAGGGAAGAAGGCAATTTGCAATCACTGCGTCAATTAATTTATTCCCGTAACACATCCAGTGCTTCCCATCATCTGACTTCGTTAAGATACCAATACTTCTTAGTAGTTACTATTCAGATCCACATTTATGAGAATAAGGTGGAACCAGAAGAAATTATAAAATGGAAACAGGTGTTGACCTCTCTATTAAAAAATATGATACAGCTAGAAGGTGATTATGAAGTTTTCCATGATTTTGAAGGGAATATAGTTACTATCCTAAACTTTAAATCAAAGGAAGCCATGGCTTCATATCAAGGGTACGAATTCAAGGATTTTATTGCTTTGGCTAAAAATTACATAGGCTTTGAAGTAAGCATAGGAATAAGTGACTACTGTATTGGAACTAGGAAGCTAAGAGATGCTTATTATCAAACCTTAATTGCTTTAAGCAATCGATATTATGAATATCAATCAAAAATATATGACTATAAAAAGATGATTTATAGTGAAAAAAGGGAGTTTTATTCTACCGATTTTGTCAATGCAATTAACCGCAATCTGGAACTATTGGATTACGATGCTATTTGTTCTTTAATAGAGCAAGAATTAAATCGGATTGAGGAATACAAGAGTATAGAATTTGCCAATATGATCTATACTAGCCTTCTTAGCATTTTATTTTCTTATATTGTTAAGAAGGGGCGAAATATTGATGATGTTTTCGGTAAAGATTTTCACCCATACAGCTATTTGAATAAAGAAATTTCCTATCTAGAAAAGAGAAAGTTTGTTTGCGATTGCTATTTACGGGCAATTCAATATCAAAAGGAACATCAAGATACCAAATCCTATATTATTGCCAAAGAGGTAAGAAGATATATAGAGGAAAATTATAGTAATCCTGATTTAACCATTGGTGATTTATCCAGGGAGCTACTGGTGAACCAAACTTATCTTAGAAGAATGTTTAAACAGGAATATCATATGACCATTAGTGATTACATAACAAAAATTCGTATGGAAAAGGCCAAAGATATGATACAGCACAAGAATTGTAAATTATCCTATGTTGCTTATGCTGTGGGGTATAATGACACTAGCTATTTTAGTAAATGTTTTAAAAAATACTATGGATATTTACCCAGTACTATTATTTATAAACAATAATTTTTTGAAAGTACCAATATATTTTGGAAATTCCGTAGAACGGATGACAAAATTATCCTATACTTATTGTATGATTAAGCAGTGCAATAATGGAAAGGAAGGATAAGGTTTATGAAAAAGATTTTGGTATCAATAATTAGTTTACTTCTTTGTCTTACATTACTAGTTGGCTGCGGGAATAAAAACAATCAAAAGGCACAAGATGATAAATCAACAAGTACAGTAAATGATGAAGTGAAAAATGATGAAAAAAATAAAGGGAAAAGTGATAAAGATTCAAATGATGAAGGAAAATCCGACCAGCAGGAAGCTGTTAGTTTGCGAATTTATGCCCAGTATGCGGACGATGATACAAAAGTTCCTTATGATTATGCCGTGGAAAAATTAAAAGAAGCATACCCTCATGTAACTTTGGAACTGGAGGTTCAGGCTCAAGATGACGGACAAAAATTAATGACTTATGCAGCTACGGGAAATCTACCTGATATCTATCAAGTTGCATTGGCTCAAATTGAAAACTTTAAAACATCTGGCAATATAATGGTTTTAAATGAGATTGCGAAAGAGACAGGTTTTATAGATAGGGTATTTGAAAGTGCACAAAATATTCTCTATAACGAAGATGGTAATATTTACGCTTTCCCTTATGCAGGTAATGAATACGTTGTTTGGTACTATAATAAAGCCCTATTTGAACAATACAATGTAAAGGTTCCAACCACCTTTGATGAATTATTTACTACAATAGAAGTATTTAAGAGTAATGGTATCGTACCAATGGCCCTATTCGGTGCTGAGGGATGGATTACAGCAGCTTTCTATGATGTTCTTGCAACGAGATGGGATGCAGGAGGTATTGCTAAATTAGATAATGGTAAGGGCTTGCCCAGTGAAGAAGCATATGTTAATGCAGCTCAAATGATGAATAAGCTGGTTAAGGCTGGTATATTTCAAGATAGTGTTTCCTTTAGTAATTATGATCAAGCCTCTCAAATGTTTCTAAATGGTGAGGCGGCTATGTTCCTTAATGGCCAATGGTATATGACAGATGCAACCAATGTCTTAGGAGATAAGGTGGACTGGATGTTCTACCCTTCCTATGATGAAGCTTCTTATGAAGCAGGAAAAGCTATTTGGTCTGGTGGAGGAGCAGCATCAGGCTATGGAGTGAATCCTAATTCAAAACATGCAGAACTGGCAGCAGAAGTTGCAGCATTTATCTCTGAGAAATACTGTGAAGCAAAAGTTAAGTATCGTGGTACAGCTTTGGTGGCGCTGAATGTAGATGTTACACCTGAGGTAGAGTTTCCTCCTATGATGAAGAAACTGGAAGAGACAATTCCAAATATACAAAGCATTACGAAATTTGATTGGCATCTAACTAATGCGACCTTTAAGACATCACTAGAGGATCAGACTAAATATTTATTAGTGCCAGATTATACACCAGAAGAATTCGTAACAGAGCTTACTAAATCCTTAGCTAAGTAACAAAGATATTTAAGATTTATGAGCCGCCATACAGTTAGGTGAAGCCTTTGTATTGCGGCTCTTAACATAGGAACATAAAAGGGGCATGATCTATGAAAAAGTTCTATTCCAATAAATTAGCCATATTTCTATTTACAGTACCTGCACTCCTAGTTTTTAGTGTTATGGTCTTTTATCCCATCATTCAAGTTTTCCATAAGAGTTTTTATGATTGGAATGGATTAGGGCCTGGTATATTCGTAGGGCCTAAGAATTATTCTACATTATTTAAAGATACAGTTTTTAAAATAGCCAATAAAAACGCATTGATTTTCGCTGGAGTAATTACCTTATATCAGATGATATTTGCAAGTGTTTTTGCTCTACTTGTCTCTAATGAGAAAATAAAAGGCAGACATTTTCTACGTGTGGCCTATTTCATACCTGTTGTATTATCTGTTACTGTTGTATGTCAATTGTGGCTTGCAATCTATAATGCAGATAATGGCCTTCTTAATCGTCTTTTTCAAGCCCTGGGTATATCATACAAGCAGAATTGGCTTGGGGACAGAAATAAAGCAATCTACGCCATTGCATTTGTGAATGCCTGGCAATGGATGGGGTATCAGTTTGCCTTAATCATGGCAGGAATTAAATCTATTCCAAATGATTATTTTGAAGCAGCTAAGATAGATGGGGCTACTGTAATTAAAGCCCATGCAAAGGTAACAATACCTTTATTAAAACCTACATATCGTACTTGCCTTATTATATCCTTAACTGGAGGTGTAAAGGCTTTTACAGAAATGTTTGTTATGACTAAGGGGGGGCCTGGAAACGCAACCCATACCTTGACTTATATTATGTATAAAGCAGCCTTTCGTGAATACCGTTATGGTTATGGTATGGCAGCTGCTAGTATTTTGGTTTTGGAGTGTTTAATTGTATTGGTGGTTATCAATCTAATTTTAAGATCAAAAGATGATTAAGGAGGGGACGGAATGAAAGATAAAGTACTTCAAACCTCCATTAAAATAATATTCCAAGGATTTTGCTGGCTATATGCAGTTATATCTTTGTATCCTATAATTTGGCTGCTATTTTACTCTTTTAAAAATAATAGTGAGATTTTTGTAACAAATCCCTTTGGTTTTCCAACTACACTTCGATTTGAAAATTATAGTAAGGCCTGGTCCAATTATGATGTACCGACCTATTTTTTAAATAGTGTCCTTGTATCCATAGCAACTGTAATTATTACCATATTTCTGGCCTTACTCTTTTCCTATTCAACAGCTAGAATGAAATGGAAGGGGAGGGGTTTAATACGAGCCTATCTATCCTTAGGGATGTTTATACCGGTTCAGGCAATTTTAATTCCTATTTCTCGAATGATTAGTAATCTGAATCTGGATACATCCAGATGGGGGCTAATAACTGCTTATACGGCCATAAACTTATCCTTCNCTACCCTAGTTTATTATGGTTTCTTTCAGGGACTTCCTGTGGAATTGGAAGAAGCAGCCTGCATAGATGGAGCCAATATATATAAGACCTTTTTTAGAATAATCGTACCATTAGTTCGTCCTGCTACAGCTACATTGGTAATCTATATATTCCTAAGTGCNTGGAATGAATTTATTTTAGCCAATGTATTGGTATTTGATGAGAGACTAAAGACTTTACCGCTGGGAATACTGTTTCTCCAAGGAACTTTTACAACGGATTGGGGAGCTATGGGGGCCACTATGGTGATTGCCAGCCTACCAACTGTGCTTTTATATGTAATTTTTAGCCGCCAAGTGGAGAATGCTATGACAATTGGAGGGGCAGTTAAGGGATAGAATATTTTCTATTCACTAATATATCTAGTTCAAGGTAAAGGATAACATAAATACCAAAAAAGGTTATAGTTTGAATTGTTATACTGTATATTAGATATTAATAATAAGATAAGAGGTATATACCATGAAAAATTATAATATGAGGAATGAAACAAGAATAGGACTTTTCTTGATGGCAATTTATGGATTATTAAATACGGTATTTTCTGCTCCTGAGCTACTAAAAGGAAGTGTAATTGGAATCTCAATCGCCTTTATTTGTATAGGATTGTTACCTGATAATAATTATAATCGTCTAAAATTGTTTAAGAAAAGAAATAAGTAAAAACTATTTTATATGTTTGAAAGAATAAGTAATAAGAGATATATAAGAATTCCATTAAGTACTATAAACAGTGCTATAATGGAGTTCTTTTTGTATTTTAAAGCCCTTATGACTTGTACGATAAATAGGACTAATTATAAATGATTTGCATATTCTGTATCATAAATACAGTCATCATCATAGATATATTTAGTGAAGCTTTAAGGGGGAGGTATAGTAAATGAAAATCGTTTACGTGAGATTAATTGATTCATCCTAAATTTATGGACTAAATTAACATGTTTGCGATAATTTTAATGCACAGATTTAGAATAATATTAAATAATTCAGGGGGGTAAAATTGTGAAGTATTTAAAGTGTTTATTTTTATTTGCTATATTCTTATTCTTTGTGAACTCTACAGACGTTGCCTATGCAGCCGAAAATGAGGTCTGGAAAAGTGGAAACCTATATTACTGGAAGACTCATAATGTAACCAGAGGAAGTTCCACAAATCTAACGGATGCTATTCAAGGGGCTATTAATGATAGTAGTGGCAACAGAGTAATTCAAATATATTGCAGTGGGAATCTAACTAGCACTATAGCACTTTCAGGGGATTTAACACTACGTTTCAATAATAATTCGCTGAAAAACACCCACGGAGGAACAGCTTTTCACCGTGAGGGAACAGGAAATATTAAAGTATATGATTTGTCCTTAGATAACACCAACGGAGGATATGGCTTCCGCCTAAGTAGAGCCAGCGATCTTCATTTTGAAAACATTTATATTACAGGTGGAACTATTGGAATTAGGATTGATAGTCATCCTAGCCGTCCTTATGATGTAGGACGGATTTTGCGGACATTCAAAATAAAAAAGAATGTGGAGGTAACAGACAATGGCAAAATCATTATTTGAGGAACTGGGCGGCAAATACGAAA
>JGI24707J26582_10001107_pt1 | contig 21438 bp, 23 predicted proteins | sample BioPla1DNA1_FD_26582 | JGI IMG/M metagenome (IMG submission 26582)
TTTTTTCTTTTATAGCTCAATCAATTCTTTTGAAGATGTAGTTAAATTACAAACTCCATCCTCTGTAATAATAACTAAATCTTCAATACGAACTCCACCAAAATCCGGAATATAAATTCCAGGTTCCACTGTCATTGACATATTTGGTTTTANTATAGTTTCTTCGTTAATGGATAATCTAGGAGATTCGTGTATTTCTAAACCTACACTATGTCCTAATCCATGTCCAAAATAATCTCCATATCCTTGTTCACTAATGATATTTCTAGCAATTGTATCAATTTCTTTGCCTGTTTTTTGAGCTTTTAAATTTTTTAATGCCTTTTCTTGAGCTTCTAATACAATATGATAAATTTTCTTTTGTTTTTCATTTGCTTTTCCTACAACAACTGTTCTTGTCATGTCAGAACAGTAACCTTGATAAATACAACCAAAATCCATTGTAACAAAATCTCCAGATTGAATTTTTTTATCTGTTGGTGCTCCATGAGGAAGAGATGAACGAACACCAGAAGCAACAATCGTATCAAAAGAAAGATTTTCAGCTCCTTGTTTTTTCATGAAAAACTCTAATTCTAAAGCAATATCTTTTTCGCTTACTCCTACTTTAATAAACGATAAAATATGAGTAAAAGCCTGATCCGCAATAGAAGCTGCCTTTTGGATACATCGAATTTCATCTTCTGATTTAATCATTCGAAGAGATTCAATCCAATTGCAAATAGGAACTAGCTCTTTTACTTCTAATTTTTCTTTGTATTGATCATATTGAGCATAGGTAATTCCTTCTGCCTCAAATCCTAAACGTATAACTTGATCTTTTTTTAATAATTCATTAAGCGTTGTATATAATCCTTTTTTACCATAATCAATTACTTGATAATTAGGTGATTGTATATTAGCTTGTTCTACATATCGAAAATCTGTTAATAACACTTGTTGTTGTTGTGAAATATATAGAAACGCTGAACTTCCTGTAAATAAACTCATATACTTTCGATTGGCTACACTTTGTATAATTAACCCGTCTACTTGCTCTTTATTCATTTTTTTACGTAATTGTTCAATTCTTATATTCAAAATGATACCCTCTTTCTATATTTTATATAGATATTCTATCTTATAGATAAAAATACTTTCTAACAAATACCTATATTTACTCAAACTTAAATTTTATTGAAAATACGTTGATATAATTTACTTATGAAAGTTAAATATTAAATTTAAGAACTATATCATAAATTTTATTTTAAAGCTTCTAATGCTAATAGATACCCTTTAGAACCAAATCCACATATTTGACCAACACAAACAGGAGCTATAACAGATGCATGACGAAAATTTTCACGCTGATAAATGTTAGATAAATGAACTTCAATAACAGGAATAGATATGGATGCAATGGCATCTCGAAGGGCATAACTATAATGAGTAAATGCACCTGGATTAATAATAATACCATGAATCCCTTTTTGATGAGCTTCCTGTAATTTATCAATTAAATCTCCTTCATGATTGGATTGATAGCATTGAATAGATAAATTTTTATTATCACCTTCTGCTTTCATACGCTGATTCATTGATTCTAATGTCTCAAAGCCATATATAGAAGGTTCTCGAATACCTAAAAAGTTTAAGTTAGGCCCATGTAACACCCATATTTCTTTCATTCTTTCTTCACTCCCTACCATCATCGTTTCAATCTATGAATTCTATCCTATTCAACGAAGCTATTTGATCATAAATATCATCAACAATTTCTTTTATAGAACGATTATTAATAGAAATAACAAGGTCCGCAGCTTCTTTATATAAGTGTTCTCTTTCTTCTAACATTTCATTAATGATTTGTTGTTTATTTTTTCCTTGAAGCAATGGTCNTGTTTTATCATCTTTTATATTTTTATATATTTGTTCTGGAGATCCTCGTAAATACACTAAAATACTTGTTGATTGTAAGATACAGATATTATCTTTTGATTTTATAATTCCTCCACCAGTTGCAATTACTTGATGTTGTCCTTTAGCAATTTTTTCTATAATTCTTTTTTCTACTTTTCGAAAATAACTTTCGCCAGCATGAGCAAAAATAGCTGAAATTGATTTTCCTTCTTGCTTTTCAATTTCNTTATCTGAATCAATAAATGGATATGTAAGAAGGATAGCTAAATTTTTTCCAATGGTTGTTTTCCCGCATCCCATAAACCCTATTAATGCAATATTGGATTTCTTCATTGAACTTTATCATCCTTTACCTTAAAATATTGTTCCATTTTTATTACTACCTGTTCTTGCAAGGAAGAGGGAACTTGACATTCTAACCATAATTCATAAGCCTTAATTCCTTGAAATACAAGCATTTCTAAACCGTTCATCGTTTGACAACCTGATTGTTTAGCTAACGATAAAAATTTTGTTTCTAAAGGATTATAAATTAAATCAACAACTGTTTGAATTTGCTTAAAAAAATCAATATCATTAATGGGACTTATTTGTATATTAGGATACATACCAATAGGTGTTGTTTGAATACATATATCTATAGTGGGGTATTCTTTTAAATTTTGTAATTGATTCCAAGACATAGCCTGACCTTTTATGGAATAAAATTTTTTAACATCTTTTATAAGTTTATCAGCATGTTGTAATGTTCGATTGATCACCCATAAATTAGTAATTCCATGATGGGCTGCTATCATAGCTGCAGCTCTAGCTGCTCCTCCTGCTCCTAAAATCATCAATGTTTTCCCTTTTATCTCTACGCCATGTTGCTTTAAAGATTGTAATAAACCTACCCCATCTGTATTATAACCTACATAACCTTTTGAGGTTCTCTTTAATGTATTTACTGCTCCCATTTGACTAGCAAAAGAATCTACTCCCACAAGATATGGAATAACTTTTTCTTTATAGGGAATTGTTACATTTAATCCTTCTATCCCCAAAGACCAAGCTCCTTGTATTGCTCTTTCTAATGTTGTTGGATNTGTAGAAAAAGGCACATATACTAAATCATGTTGAAGATATGAAGCAATATAATTATGAATTAAAGGAGACAAAGAGTGTTCAATCGGATATCCAAGAACTCCATAAATAGATGTTTTCCCTGTAATTTGATTACTCATTTTTTAATCTCCTTTTTTTGTTTTAAGTAAATATTTATTACTTTTTGTTCTAAACCTCGTTTTATTCTTGTAATCCACTCATCACGATTTACTACTGGTTGAACTAAAATCGTTGTGATTCCAATACGATTTCCACCCCATACATCTGTAAAAACCTGATCTCCAATAATAGCTGTTTGTGAAGGAATGGTATTCATCATTTTCATTGCTTTTTTAAAACTTTTAGCCAATGGTTTTTTGGCCTTATATATAGCATGTACTCCTAAATTTTTATTAAAAACCCTCACTCGTTCTTTCGAATTATTAGATACCAAACAAATTTGAAATCCAATATCTGTTAAAAANTGAAAATGATCAACAAGTTTAGCATCTCCTACTGTTACATCAAAAGGAACTAATGTATTATCAATATCAAAAATTAAACCTTTTATTTTTGTATCTTTTAATTGATGATAAGGAATTTCATAAATAGAACTTACATATAAATCTGGGAAAAACCTTTTTAACATACAAAAAACCTCACTTGTCCATAGATTATGTATCTTTTTTAAGGCATTATTCTTTAGTATGGGTCTGCAGATAAAATTATATCAATGTTATNGATATTTGACAACTTATTCCTCTACAAAACGAAAATAAAATTCAGTTTCTAAAAAAAGAGAAGTTTTATTTTTTGATCCTTTTAACCGTACTTTTATTCCTTTACAATTTAAAAAAGTACTTTCTTCTGGCAACGGTGTAAGAAAAACAGCTTCAATGTAATCTCCGCATAAAGTATTAATATAAGCTTTTTTTTCTCCATAATAAAAACGATTCAATGTTTGTCCATGGCGAAAATATAGCTTATTATCAAAACCAATCATTCTAATTTGATAAGAACCGGATTGATATAATATATTCTCTCGATTAATACTTTCGATATCAATAATTTTTTGTGATTCATAAATCCCCCTTCCCCATCTTTCCATAACTTCTTCTAAATTATATTGTACTGTTATTTCATCTTCTAATTTTCTAAATTCCTTTATGTATCTAAAAAAAACACTACCAAAAAATAAAAAGAAAAATACTAAAAACATCCATCCTATTATTACTTCTATTAATGACAATCCTTTATTTGATTTTTTGAATCTCATCCTTCAAAAACACCCTTCCACTTGCTGGGACAATCGTAATTTCCATATAATAATCTTTCTTTTTAGTACTTACTGTAATAGTTGTACCACCCATTTTAGGTACACCTTCCATTGTAAATTGTATTATGGAATGTTTTTGATCATAAGCGATAACAAATAAAGAAGAAGTAGGATTTTTTTTATAAACTCTATTATTTTTTATAATAGAATAACCATCTGTTTGAAGAGTAAGAGCACAAGATTCTTTATAATTCATATTCCAATCTCTAACATAACGTATATCATTACACAATTGTTTTGCATAAATTTTTAGCCTGTAATGTTGGTAAAATAATTGATTAGGTAGTATCATTCCAATAACAATACCAATAATAGCTACTACAATTATAACTTCGATTAAAGTCATTCCTTTTGATTTTAATTTAACTTTCATATTGATTACTCACTTTCATCGTAATCCATTGAGAATAAGGAGCAAAAAGTTGTGGATCTTGATCTAAATCAAAATCAAATTCACATCTAATCCCTTCTACAGTAGGAATTAACGACCATTTTACTTTATAAGAAATAGTACTACTATCTGGTATATAAATCGTATAAAGAGATTGAAAAGTACGAAAAACTTGATCTACATAACTATTTGTTCTCATTGTAAAATAACATAAAACTTCTTTTTCTTTTGGATAAAAATAAACTTTTTCTATTTTTGATTTTATCAACCAATTTTCGATATATTGATCCCAAAATTCATTTTCTAATAAAAATAAAAGTTCATCTCTTGCCTTTTTATTATTAAAGAACTGTTGAATATACGAAGTATAACCATAAACAAATCCTTTTTGAATAATAGAATCATAATCAAAGCTTCCCCATCTACAATTCAAGTTTTCTTCCCCATCCTCTTCCATTAACCAATCATCTCTCCGTTGTTTCTCATCGTTTAAAGCAACAAGCATATCTTTTATCGCTTCCTGATATCCATTTAAAATAGCTTGCTCTACAATATACTCTAATTGTGCATAAGTATAAGTACAAGCACCTTCTCCTATATAAAAAGCCATTTTACCTTGTTGATGATGAATCTTTTGCTCATGACTTTCCATACCAACAGCTACTATAGTAATACCCATAAAGATAGCAATACAAGCCCAAAGCATAATCCAAATTAATATACTACCTTTTTCGCTCTGTTTTTGATTTTGATTCATCTTTTTCACCTATTATCTATTCTTGTATGACCATTGAAACTAAAGACATATAATTCTTTTCTTCTCTTGATACTTTTAAACCTATTGCATATAAAGAATTTGACACATGTTTTATAGGTTGAAGTACAATAGATATCTCCCATCCATCTTTTATATCTATATATTGTGTTTCTTCATCATAGAATAAACCAGTTGCTTTTATTCGTTCCATATATTGTTGAGCAATAAAATGAGCTTCCATTTTATATTTTGCTTCTTGATTTAAATAACAAATTGTAAGGCATAATCGATGTAAAAATAAAACTACTACTAAAGCAGTAGCGATACCAATAGCTAACTCCACTAAAATAAATCCTCTATTGTTCGTTTGCTTTTTCACATTTTGCAGATACATTTTGTACACTCTCCCCTAGTGTTAAATTGTCAAATCCATAAAAAGTACAGTTTAATGTTCCCCTTATTTGTTTATCTGCTTCCTGTGATAGATAACAATATTCTATCTTTACTGGTAAATTCATATGTTGTATTTCATAACATAAATTTTGAAATTGATCCGTAGTACCTACAAAAGATAAATCTACCTTTTGATTATTTAATATAATATCTTTTTGTATTGAACAAGATTCTATATCGTGAAAATAAATAGATGTAAATATGATATGTATTTTTTGTTCTAATTCTTGAATAACCTGAATAATATCTTTTTGTTTAAAAAATAATGGAAGTAATTTCTCTTTATTTTCATATTCTTCTTGTAATAATTGAATTTGATCTTTTAAAACAAATCCTCTTTTTAGACCTTCTCTTTCCCACTGTTTACTTTGTTTTTTATAGGAATAAATGTTTTTACACATTTGTATATTCTGACAATTGATAAAAAGAAATATCATACCAATCATAAATAATAATACATCTATCCTATAAAATTTTTTATTTATCTTTCTTTTCATAATATTTTATAAATCCTCCTTTTCAAATATTATAAATCGAAACTTATATCGATTCTTGTAACTTTCCTTTGATTCATCTTTCCAAATACTTTGTAAAAAAAANTTTTGATTTACAACTACTTCTTCTAAATGTTGAAAAAATTGAAGAATAGAGTCGTATTCTAAGGCTTCGCCTTCTATTTCCCATATATGATTAGAATAATTTAAAGTATTAATTTGAACATCATTTTGTTTTATAATCCAAGAAATCGATTCGAATAAAGCAATATTAGGCGAATGCTGTATGTCCACATAATGAATAGCTGTTTGCTGTTTATGTAAAATATTTTTCAATAGAAGAAAATAATCATAGTCTTGTTGTTCGATATGAAAATCTTTGATAACCGACACCATATATTTTTCATATTGAAATAGATAATAATGTCCTATTGCAGAACTTCCTGTTAATAGCATAAAAAATATTAAAAATAAACATAACTTTTTCTTCCTTTTTGAAAAGAAAAAACTATCCTCAACAATTTTTTTAGAATTTGTAGATAAAAAAGTCCATAACACATTAGGNTTATCCACCTTTATTAAACTATTATTAAATAATAAATGATAATCATATTGCTGGTAACTATCTATTGGATATTCTTTACTTTCCAATAATTGAAATAAAGAATGTTTTTCTTTATTTTTTTCATCAGAAATAAATATAAGAGATAAGGGAGTATTAGAAATACGATGATAAAAAAATTCTAAGAAATACTTTAAATGGTTCAAGCACGATTCTTCATTTTTATCTTCATAAGCATAGTGACGACTAAAACAAAGTAGTTGTTTATAATATAAATAGATATTCATTTCTCCTACTCTTTTTTCTATAAAAGCTATATACGATGTGCTACATTTGGAAATATCTATATTCTCAAAAAGAGTTTGCTGAAAATCATATCCCATATAATCAATTTTCTCAATACGAAACCCTTGATCTTCCACAAAGAGAATATAAGGTTTGACCATCGTATATGGTAAAGCGATAATTAGCCATTTATCCGTAAGTTTTAAATTAAAATCTATATTAGGAATTTTTGTAGAATGAATTAAGTATTGATGAATGGTAGTGGGTAAAACAGATTTTAAATGAATTTGTAACATATGATCTCTTTCTTTTTTAGATGTCTTCGGTAATTCAATTTCTCTTGTTAAAATGTCAGAATGTGAAAATGTTAAAATAATTTTGACCTTTTTATTGGATAATGTAGTTAAAAATGAAAGTAAAACTTTTTTGGTACTTTCTGCTAACTGATCTTCTAGTTTATCGGTAGATTGGCATATTTCCCATTTTTGTGACGAAAGTATTATAGTTTCATGTTTTTTTCTTTCTATTATCATTCCCGTAATCCAATAATTACTGATATGAAGAATACCATAAATTTTCTTCCTCATTTTACCATTCTTGCCTTTCTTATTTTTATATTTTATATCTTTTATTGAATAAAAGGATATACTTGAACTTTCGAAGAATCTGAATGAATTTTAACAATACGTAAAGCTCCTGTGCTAGTATACTGATACGCAAAATGAGTATAATGTTTTTCTTTTGGTATAGGAATTTCAGAAATATAATGAGTAAGAGAAATAGACTGTTGGTTCTTATCTAACAAAATTCCTTCTTCTTTAATTTCTATGTAAGTATCGTATGTCGGTTGAATTTTATATCCTTCTGTCATAGCTTGTAGCATTCCTTCTGCTATTAATGTTCCTGTAACCAAATCTAATTTACTATAAGTGGTTTGCATATAACCAGTAAGATTAGGAATACCAATAGCCGTTAATAATCCTAAAATACATAATACTATTGCTATTTCTATAAGGGTAAAACCTTTATTTTTCATTACAATACCTCCCCAATGGTATTTAAAAGTTGTAAAACAGGTTGAATAACAATAAAAATCATACTTCCTACTAAACAAGCAACAAATACAATTAAAATTGGTTCTAGCAAAACGATTAATTGTTTAAAATTTCGATTCATCTCTTGTTCATATAAATTAGAGGCTTTCCTCATCATTCCCTCTAAATCCCCTGTTTTTTCTCCTAAAGCAACCATTTGAATAAATGTTTTAGGAAAAAAAGAATATTCCTGCATTTCTTTTGATAATATATTACCTGCCCGAACATTCTGTATACTTTTTCTAAATTTAAATTCCACATAAGGATTTTGTAACATCCCTATAGATTGTTCTAGAGCAGACAACAAAGGAATACCACTACCTAATAAAATTTCTAATGTTTTTGCAAAATGAACAATCATCCATTGAATTTTTAAAGATCCTATAATAGGTACGTGTAACAAAAAACAATGCCATCTCTGAGTACCTTTCTTTGTTTTAGTATATAAAAAGATACTTAAAATTAGAAAAGCGCATCCAATTCCCCACATCCACCCCGTTCTTTGGATAAACTCCATCCATTGGAGTAATTTACGTGTATAGGGCGGAATCGAATCTGTTACTGAGTTTAATAAATCGCAAAAAATGGGTAGTAAAAAATACAAAAAGGCAATAAAAATAAGAAGGGTAGTAATTATAACAAAGATAGGATAAGTTAATGCTGTTTTTACTTGATGGAACATATCGTTGGATTGCTCATAATATTTCCCCAAATCTCTTACTATATGTTCTAATCCTCCACTTTTCTCTCCTACTTCTATACTGTAAATCGAGAAAGAAGGAAATTTTCCTTGAATTTTCATAGACANAGATAAAGGATATCCTTGTTGAACAAGCATATATATTTCTTCTATTGCANAGCGCAATGAAATAGGTTTCATTTGCTCTTGTATCGTTTCTAAAGCTTCTAACATAGAAACTCCAATCGATAACATCGTAGAGAGTTGGAAAAAAAACATAGACAAATCTTTTTTAGAAATTTTCTTTTGAAAAGGAATACCTTCTATACTATTCCAAATAGGATGCCTTTCTTGAATATGAGAAATCCATATTTCTTTTTGCTTTAAATAACGAATAACGTGATCTTCTGTATAATGTTTCATTACTCCACGAACCGTTTCTCCCTGTGAATTTTTCCCACGATATCGATACTGTTTTAACATTTTGATCTCCTTTATGTTATTTTTTTTCATCCAAAGAGTACGCAATGTGAATAAGTTCATCTACTGTTGTAACTCCTTGAAATACTAAATATCGTCCATGCTGAAATAATGTTGTCATTCCTTCTTGTAAAGCTTGATTGCGTATGATATCTGGCAATTGTTTTTCATAAATCATTTGACGAATGGTAGGAGAAATAAAAAGCGTTTCATAAACTCCAGTACGTTCCTTATACCCCGTAAAATGGCAATAACTACAACCTTTTGCTTGAAACAAATTAGTAATTTTATCACTTTTAGTAATTTGTAAAAAATCTATTTCTTCTTTAGAAGGATAGTACGCTATTTTACATTTAGGACACAAACATCGAATTAATCGTTGAGAAACCACTCCTAGTAAAGTGCTCCCGATTAAAAAAGGATCTATACCCATATCTAAAAGGCGCACAATTGTACTAACAGCATCGTTTGTATGAAGTGTACTAAGAACTAAATGTCCTGTTAAAGCAGCCTTAATAGAAAGCTGAGCTGTTTCTTTATCACGAATTTCGCCCACCATAATAATATCTGGATCTTGTCGTAATACATATCGTAAAGCAGAAACAAATTCTAATCCTGATTTAGGATTAATTTGCATTTGGTTAATGCCTTCTATGTCTGCTTCTACTGGATCCTCTATAGTAACAATATTACTTTCTTCTTGATTTAATTTAGAAAGTGCCGCATATAATGTAGTAGACTTTCCACATCCAGTAGGACCTGAAATCAAACAAATACCATGTGGTTGTTCCAACATCGATTGAAATAGTTTTAAATCTTTAGTAAAAAAACCTAGCTTTTTCATATCTTGATATATAGTATCTTTTTTCATTAGTCGTAAAACAATCTTTTCGCCATGAATGGTAGGAATAGTGGATACTCTCAATTCTTTTAATGAATTTTGAATAGGTAAAACAATTTTTCCATCTTGAGGTTTTCTTTGTTCTGCAATATTAAGCCCTGCCATCACCTTAATACGTGTTGCAATAGAACTTAAAAGTTGAATATCATAATTCATTACTGTTTTTAAATCACCATGAATACGATAACGAACACGTATCGTTTGCGATAAAGGTTCAATATGAATATCACTGGCTTGTAATCGAAAACCTTGCTTTAAAATACCATCTACAATTTTGACAATAGGAGCATCACTAATCTGGTCTTCTTCTGTATGTTCATGTACTTTAAAATGATCACTAGAAATTGTATTTTGTTGAAATAATTGAGCTGCTTCCTCCACTCTTTGTTTTTCATAATAAAAATCAATAACCTGTTCCATCTGTTCTTGTGAAAACGGAATAATATCAATTTCCATTCCTGTCATATGGCGTAGATTATCTATAGCTACAAAATTAAAGGGATCAACGATAGCTACATGTAAAGTATTTTGTTCCATTCCAATAGGAATCAATTGATGCAATTTAGCAAAGTGATAATTAATTTTGTCAACCGCTTGTAGATCGACTTCACAATTTAAAATTTCATTATATTCTTTCATCCTTTCCTCCATTTATTTTATATTGTAAAATGATAAATTTTTTATATATTGTAATATTCTCTATTTTTATACAAAACCCTTTTTTATTTTGCAATTATTTTGTTTTTATTACAATAATTTTATTTTATAGTAATCCTTTTTCTTGTAATACATATAATGCAAAAATTATTTCTCCTTTAGGTATCGATTGATTTTTGCCGTACCGACTTTTAGATTGTGTAAATTTTTCATACTTTAACTTTTCTGCGATGACTTCCCATTGAAAATCAGATTTTTTTAAAACTTTTTTTAAAATCCATTCTATTTCTTGATAAGTAATAGCTTGATATGGACGAAAATGATTATCCGCATAACCAGATACATAACCTTGTAACGTAGCATATTGGATTACATTTGCATATTCTCCAAAAGTATCTTGATCTAAAAAATTAAATAAATTATTATTTTTAGAATATGAAGACCAATTTTGCATTTTACTTAAAAGTAATAAAAAATCACCTCTAGTCATCGTTTGATCTGGGTGATAAAGTCGTTTATCATTACCTTTTATATAACCACGACGTAAGAAAGTATATAATTCTTTTTGAGCCCAATGACCATAAAGATCCGATATTTCTTTGTAATTATCATCTACCATCACCATATAATGACCTTCTAAATTTTTATCTAGCCAAATAGAAGCTGTAATAGTTTCATTTTCCATCACACTATAAATATAACGCCATTGATTATTTTTCAATTCATAAATTCCGGCTCTTTCTTCTCCATACCAAGGAAAAGAAAGTTTTAAAGGTTTTACATTTTTTATAGTCGTATTTTTGTTAGAAACTCGAATATAAATAGAATCACTAAGTGTTCGATATGGACTATACAATGTATATATATCACTCCTATCTTTAGATATCCCCAAATAAAATTTACCCCAAAATGCATGGGTAGGAACAAAAAGCTTTGCAATGGTTTGTGTTTCTTCTACGGGTTCTCCTTTCAAAATATGAACAATGGTATCTTCTAGTTGAATTTCTACATCTTTTTGATTAATCCAATAATAATTCATATTCTCTGTTCCATAAGTAACATGATTTTTTTGAAAAACATCCCTATAAGCATTTCTAAAACCAACATGAAACCCATTTATAAATTCTACTTGATATTCTTCTAATTCTAAATTTAAATAATATCGTTGATTAAGAGGAATTTCTTTCTCATATAATTGTAAGGCCCATTCCCAATCATAAAACTCCTTTTCTTCCCAGTGTCTTTGTCCCCATAAAGTACCTGCTTGAGTTCCCAAACTCATCCCATGTTCATAAGCTTGTTGAATAGAAAGAGAAGCATTTTCTACTTTCATTTTTCTATAAGCTGTAACATAAGCTAATTCATATGCTTCTAAAAAACCTTGTACAAAGTTACGACTATATTCTTTTGAATCTTGCCCTAGTTCATATCTATATTCAATTTGTTTTTTGGTAAAAACTTTACGTTCCCAATTATTAGATTTTCCTTCTCTTGCATCTTTCGTTCCTTGAATCTTACCTAATAAATCCCCCATACTTTTTCCATCTGATAAACCCCTATCCGTATCGGAGTAGTTTTTATCTGTATCTTCACGCTTATATGCTTTTTTATATGCATCTCTAAACCCTTCTTCAAAGCCTTGATAAAAGTCACGACGATAAGAAGATGTATAAGAACGTAAATCATAATCATCATCTATATATTGCTTTTCTTTTTTATAAGATGTTCTCCAATCTGATTTTTTTTCATTTTGACGATCTTTTTCTCCATAAAAATTTCCTACATCTTCCCCCGCCTCATACCCTTCTTTATACCCTTCTTTGGATTCAGATTGAGCGAAAACTAAATTTTGTGGAAAAAAAAGAAAAATACAACTTATATATACTAAAAAAAAGAAACCGAATAATGATATTTTTCCCTTTCTATGACTCATATTTCATACCTCCTATTCCTATTCTACAATATCAATTCGATCAAACAGCAACTTTCCTGTTGCTCCATACGATGACTGAGACGGTGCTTCTATATAGATTCTTTGAATTACTATAGGATATGTAATATCAACAGGTAGCTCTGTTTGAAGTGTTTTCCATCCTAACCAATTAATTTGATCCGCTAAAAGAATCTCTTTCTCCTTACCTAAAGCATCTCGAATGACCATCCCTACACCATGTTTTTCATTAGCAAATGCATAAATAGGTATGATCACTTGTAATGGCTGAGAAGAAATAATCGCTGACGATTCTTCTACTACTATATTTACTCTACGCTGACCAATATCTTTCAAAAAGTGATATTCCAATAATAAATCTTCTTCAAATAAGCGAATGGTACCCTGCACCTCTTTTGGTTCTCCTACACAAAAAACCAATTGAGGATGAAATTGAAAAATTGTTTTACTCTTTAATTTTTGTACTATGGATTTTTCATCTATACTTTGTCCATTGTTTTCAATAAACTCTTCCCAGGTATCACTTTGTTCTTCATTCATCTCTGTTTCTACAGGAATATTTTGAATCCATGGAATAGCTAGATTTTGCTGTGTTAAAATAGTATTTTGTTCCCAATGAAACAACAAATCCTCTTTTTCAATTTCGGGGAAACCATAGAAATGCAAAACAATATTCCCACCTAATTGGCTAGAATTAGATACTTGCTGTAAACGAATTTGATCTACTATAATTTTTTTAGGATAATCCTCTAATTTTTTTAAAAAATGCATAATTCCATCATAAGTTCCTTCATACTGAAGTGATACGGTAAGATCTTGTCCTATTTTTTCTTCTTGATCTTTATCGATCCAAGTAATCGGATTTATTTCAGAAAAAGACATTTCTACAATTTCAAAAGGAAAAGGGTTATCCAATTCTTGTAATAATAAAATAACATCTTGTTGATGAATATTTGTAAAAAAAGGAACAGAAAAATTTTGCCACTTTTTTGTAAGCACTTGTGATTTTTCTTGAAATATAGGCTGCATATCTAAAATACTCTGCACACGTTTTTTTTCATCTTCTTGATTTTTTTGCTCTATTTTTAAAAGCTCTAATGTATTTGTTTGGGGAATAAAAATCCAACGATAGTAAATAAACCCTATTAATAAAATACCTAAAATACCTAATCCTATTTTTTCTCTCTTACTGAGTTTCATTGTTTTCCCCGTCCTTATATTGCATGTTCATGGTAAAATAACTTACATTTTCATCTTTTGATACTTGTGGAATATAAATCATAGTAAATTTTTCTAACTGTTCTATACTATGTTTAAAAACAGCAATCACTTTTTCATCTGATCCATATCCCTGAATTCTAATAATTTGATCATCCATTTCTATCGATTGAAGAAATATACCTTTTGGCACTTGTTGAGATATTTCATAAAATAATTGAAATAGATACCGATCTTTTTGTTTTAAATATTTTTCTATATCTTCTATATAACTAAATTGTTGTTCTAATCTTTCTACCTCTTGTTTTTGCTTTTCAANTTCCGATAATTGTTCAAGTAGCTCCGCAGAAGTTAATTCACAAGAAATAGTTTCAATGACTTTTTCCACCTTTTTAATCTGTCTCCATCGATAGAACCAAAATCCACCTATAAAACTTAGAAACAGAATAAATATTCCGATCCATAAAAAAATCTGTAATTCTCGAATATTTTTTTTAAAATTATCGTCTTCATAAACAAGAAAATTAAAATCATCCATAAAAGTCCTCCTTTATTTTCGTAACAATGTTGCTACTGCATTGATATATTGATATAATTCTTGAGATGAATTTCCCCATTGAATACAATCCATTTTTTGCATTCTTTCTACAGGCANATTAAAAAAAACTTGAAAATAAGAAAGAACTGNTTCCATAGAAGCACTACCCCCATGTAAATATATAGCATCTATTACATGCGTAAAAGAACGACTAGTATAATAACGAAAGACTTTTTCAATTTCTTTTGCCCAATATTCCAAGGTTATTTCCATGCTTTTTTGAAGCCAATCCAAAGAATTAGGCATTTTTTCTTTTTCTTTGTATTGTTGTAAATCCATTTTTTTCTTTTCCGCTTCNTCCAGTGTTAGATTAAAAGAATTAGCAATATTCANGTCAATTTCTTGACTACCTATAGGAAGCAATCGATTAAATCTAAAAATACCATTTTCTAAAATAACAACATTCATCATAGAATATCCAATATCTATGATTGCAATTGTTTTATTTTGAATCATAACTTGATCATTAATGGTATTACTATTTTTAACTAATTTACTAATACCATTAGAATGAAGATCAATGGCAATCGGTTTAANATTTAAAAGCTCTAAAAGTTGAATATAACTTTTTACAATATTCTTAGGGACTGCTGCTACTAATACTCGATATTTAAAGGTGGATTCCTCTTGAATTTTTTCTAAAATTCTACCCTGTATAATATATTGTTCCAGTTCAATCGGTAAATTTTGTTGNACTTCTATTTTTAACATTTGATTTAGNACTTTTGGTTTACTTATCGGAAGGAATAGCTCACGATAAATAATAGCAGTACTTTCTATCGTACACATTACTGATTTTACTTTAACTTTTTGATTTTGTAATGCTTGTGANAAATTCTTAAATAAAGATTGAACATTTGATATTTTACCATCTTTATAACTTTCTAATGGAGTCGGAACAGAAAAAGCTTGTTCAATAATAANTTTTCCTTGTTTTTGTTTCCCAACAACAAATTTCGTACAATAAGATCCTATGTCAATAGATAATGNTTGATTCGACCATAACCAATTCCATTTTTTCATTTTGTCCTCCCCTTGTTTTCATAGATCCATAGTTAATCTTTTTTTATTCAGAATCAGAAATTTCATGCCAATCCCGAATTTCCCATCCCACATTGGTTGGCTCTAAAATATGAGGAGGGTAATCATAAAACATTCTACGATCATGTGCATATTTTTTCGTATAGCCAGTTGTTTGAATAATACCAACAGGGCGTCGTATATACTGTGTTAAATTACCCCAAAGTATAATATCTCCTTTTTTAGGACCATAGTGATAGTTCTCATAACCAAAGCCTCCTTGAACAGCAAAAATAGCAGCATGAATCGTTATGTTATAAGGAGCTATATCATAAGTAGTATTATAATACTCATATATTGGTCTTCCTCTTCGATCTACAATAGCATATCCATTCTCATCATATTTCGGTAAATATTCTATCTGTTGTTTTTTAAACCAACCATTTTGATATCCTATAACCCTTCCTCGACTATTAACGATTGCTCTAGATTCCCATTCCCATGTATAATCCCAATAAGATTTTCCTCCATCATTTGGATTTTTAGGCCAACCATAATGTGAAATCCATACATTATGATTGGCCACCAATCCTANCATATCGGGTCCCNTTGCCTGCCGAACATAAATGCCCAACTCTTCATCATAAATAGAAGGATTATTAGGATCACCAAAGGTCGTATTTTTATAAAAAATACCACCTTTATATGGATATGATTGTGGATCGTATTTATTGGGATGATCAAAATTTCTAGGTGGATGAGGAGGTTCAGACCCATAATATCCATCTACATATCCTCTATCTTCATACCATTCTGTAGGATCAGCATACATAATATAAATATTATTTTTTGCAGCAATCGTTAGCTCTCCTGACAATGTACCCGATACAAAAACATTAGCTGTATCTAATCCCCATTTATCACCAGGTTTTTCTTCTCCATCAATATAAATCACTTTATTAGATGGAATCTTTCTTTCTTCTATAATACCATCGTTTTTTCGAATTTTTATGCGATCATCCATAAGGTAAATACAAGTTCGACCTGTATAGACTGCATCATCTAATTCCGCCCAATATTTTAATTTAGAATTAGTCTTAGGAAATTCTAAACGTCCTACTTGTTGAGGGGAACCCATCTTATAATCTGGCTTTCCATTTCTATGGTTATAATCTTTTGCATACGTTACTGTATCAAAAAATTTAGGATTTCCCTGAACCCTTAAAACACCATTGGTATGATACGGTCCATGAGTTTCATCTCCTGTCGTCCACCAAATATTGTTACCTTCACTTTCACTAACATAAACATGATGCACAAATTGTTTTTTACGAATTTTTACTTCAACAGTTCTTTTTATATCGGGTGATGTTTTTAACCATCCCGTAGAACGAATGGTAACATATCGCTCTAAATCACTGGGTTTCGTGATCTTTAAAAGATAATAACCATCTTGAAAAGACTGAGGGGACTTTTGCATCGCTTCACTTTCTGATCGGCTATAAAAATTTACATCGTCATTCAAATGCCATAAATAATNATTAAATCCGGCTTCTGCATATTGGAGGGCTTTTTCTTCTGCAATATACTGGGTATTCATTTTTAAATGACTTTTTGTGATAAAAATTCCTACTCCTCCTAATATAAGCATCACAATAAAAACAATCAAAATCATCGGTGTTACACTACCTTGATTTGAATATTTTTGCATTTTCCCCCTCCTATTCTATAATTAATCCGATTTTTCTCTACTTTTTGACATTGCATAACGAATGATTTCCATCGTATCGTTTTGATTTTGTAATACAAATTTAATTTGTATCTTTTGTCTTTGATCTTTTTTATTTTCTTTTGATACTTTTTCTAATTTTGTAAATACATCGGTATTTGTAATACCTGACATAATTATTTCTTCTTTTGAAAAAGATCCATATAAATAAGGATATTGATCATTGGTAGCATAAGAAATACTTTTTTTAAGTTTTCCTTGATGTACTCGATATCGAAGGCATTCAGGAATATCATCCTTATTAATATCTACATATACTTTTATTTCTTGTTCCGAAATAGAAACAATACCATATTCATCAAAAATATCCGTAGCTTTTCTTGCCCTTCTAATTTCTTGTTCTAATTGACGTATTGTTTTTCTTGCTTCATCCATAAAAATAGCTTGATTAGACATTGTCTGAAATGATTGATTACTAAAAAATAATAATTGATACGCAAGTACGAATAAAATGCCCATAAAACCCAATACAATCAATAATTCCAAAAGAGTATAGCCATGATTTGAATGNCTATAAAATATCAATGAATTTATTTTTTTCATGGTTTTTCCTCTTTTCTATATTTATTTCCATTGTAAATAAGATACATGATAATAGGGTGCAATAGTATTTCCATAAACATTTTTTAACACTTGTGGATTTTGAATACTAATACTATTTTCTTGTTCTTCTATAAAAGGTAATATATGAAGAGAATCATAAATCCATATTTTAACTTTTTTATGAAAATCTCTATTCATCTCACTAGGATTTATGGTTTCAATAAAATATCCTACGTTCTCTACATGATCTTCTGCATATACCGCTTCTAAAAAAGATTCCTTTGTGTCATAAAAAGGAAAGGTATTTTTTGATAATAGTGTTTCTCCTTCATTAATTTGAAATTCAACATCTTCCCATCCTTTTACATAACAAGAAGTATCTAATTCCACTATAATAATTGATTTATTTACATCCTTTTGGTTAAGATTTTCTTTTGTAAGTATTCCTTCTTTTACTAAGCCGCCATATAATACCATATCATAATAATCCGTTCTGGAAGCAGGTGGTTGAAATGTTCCATCCCATTCTTNTTCTTGATCTTTNATAGACAAAAAATATTCTTCATCTTCATGATAAATACGATAGTCATATTGCCAATTCCACCAAAAACTCGTTTTGGATAAATTTTGTAATTGAATACTTAATTGCATAAAATCATAAGGAGTACCTTCTGGTAATGGACAAGAGCTTGTAGTAGGTTGAATTTCTAAAATAGCTTCTTTAGGATATTTATCTAAAGATAACTTGACAGGCCAATCTACATAAAAATTGAGTGAAGGATATTCTGTTGTCTCTTTCTTCCAATCCGGAACCTCTATTGTTTGAATGGTTTGATATTTCTGATAAGGAATTGAACCTATAACACCAGAAGGCTGAACCATCAATTCCCCACGATCCCAAGAAGTAATGTCAACAGTATAAGAACCTGGAGATAGTTCTCCAAAAATAGCCTTCCCTTGATCATCGGAATAAACGGTACCAATAGCTGGTCCTTTTAAATCTACACCAACATTTTTTTCCGCTGTACTTTCTTTTTTTTGACGATCCCACCAAAAAGCATATACTTCAATATATCCTGGTGTAGTTGGTTCTCTTTCACCTTCAAAAGAAATAAGAGAACCGACAGTAGCCNCTTTTGTTTCTTTTCCNGTAAAAGGATTANGGGTATATACGGTTACTTCTGCTTTTTTCATTGCATTTGCTATCATATCTTTAGTATACGATTGAGCTTTTTCCCAATAAATCCGAGTATGCATACGATAAGGAGTTCCATCGATAACATAGGGATTGCTGTTGTTCTCATTCATAAAAAGAGTTTCTTCTACAATACCATGAGGTTGATAATGATCCTTTTTTAATCCTAATTCTTCATTGTAATCTAAAGTTTTTAACCATTCCAATTGGCTTAATGCCAATTGATAAGCAACAAATCGTTGTTCTTCATTAATACTAGATCGTATCATAAATACAAATACAGGAAGTAGGGATATGGTAATAATTCCTAATAATGTAATGGCTACAAGGACTTCAATTAAAGTAAATCCTCTTTTCTTTTCCCCCATTTTCAAAGACTCCCCTTCTCTTTTATAAGTATATAAATACTCAAGTAAAAAATATGAATTTCACTTGGGCATTTATATACTTATGATCTAAATTCAATGGATGTTTTAAAATTATGGTTCTATTCCCTTATAAAAATAATTGAAAATATCCCTGTAATAAGTCATACCCCCAAAGTAAAGAAAGATACGTTGCTAAGCAAATAAAAGGGCCAAAAGGAATAGGATCCTTTCTCGATTTTATATGAAAAAGTAATAAAAAGATGGATATCAAACCTCCTAAAACAAAGGAGAAAAATAAAACAACGATGGTTAATTTCCAATCTAACCACCATCCTATCATTCCCATTAATTTAATATCTCCCCCACCCATTCCTCCTTTGCTAAGAATGCCAATAAGCAGAAGAAATCCACCTCCTATAATCATTCCTACAAACCCTTCTACCATTCCTATTGCAGTTTTCTCTATCATTCCTTCTATCCCACGATATAATAAACCACCTACCAATCCCCACAATACCAATATATCTGGTATAATCTGATGATCATAATCAATCCCCGTAATAATAATTAAAATACTCATTAAAAATGAGTAAAAAAGAAAAAATAAAGAAAAACCGAAAAAATGATACAAGATTAAATAAATAATTCCTGTCAACCCTTCTATCACAGGATAGCGTAAGGAAATTCTTTTCCCACAGTAAGAACATTTTCCTTTCTTTATAAGATAGCTCAAGATTGGAATTAAATCCTTAGGTCTTAAAGAAGTTTTACAAGAAGGACAATGTGAGGAGGGAAAAACAATGGATTCCCCTCTGGGTATTCGATAAATACAAACATTAAAGAAAGAACCCATTAAAATGCCAAAAAGAAAAATAATGCTTTCAACCATTATCTTTTTTCCCCCATCTATTTTTTCTATATATCTACATTCATAATTAAAAATATATTAACACTACACAAATGCATATTATCGGTGAACACGCGATTTTTGTCCCCTTGTGTTACATCTTTTTTATTTTTATCAACAAAAAGGGACCATCAGAGCGTGAGACGAAAAATATATATCTTTCGAAATTTAAACTTTAAATAGAGATATTGATCGTTATTACTCAGACAACAAAACAATTTTAATATGTTAAACTATTATTTTTTCTATATACATAGGCAATAGCTATTATATGAAAATTCCACATAATCTACATAAAAATATATTTCCTTTATTTAATGTCCATACCTGTATAATCGTCTAATATCGGATAATATTGCACTTCATCATAGCAAATTGTCCACTCACCATCTTCTTTGTTTATTGTCCAAGCATTAGCTTCTCCACTTCCTATTTCAACCTCTGTTGATTCTGTTAAAAACTTTTGAACATCACTAACTAATATATCATCTCCTGGTTTCTCAGCTTCTGCCATAATAATTGCACTCATAATAGTTCTTGCTGTAGCTTGATTTGCTTTGATTTTAGAACTTTTTGTAATATCATTATATTTAGGTACACCAATAGCAATTAAAATCCCTAAAATTGCAATTACTACGACTAATTCTACTAATGTAAATCCTTTTTGTTCTTTAAATACCTTTTGAATTTTTTTCATTTTAAATCCCCCTACTCATTTTAATAAATTTATTTTTCAAAAACAAATCTTTTTTATAAAGTTCTTCTCTTTCCTCCT
>JGI24707J26582_10001108_pt1 | contig 21426 bp, 16 predicted proteins | sample BioPla1DNA1_FD_26582 | JGI IMG/M metagenome (IMG submission 26582)
GATATTTCCACAAATATTAGATCTCTTCCATCGGCAAGCATAGCTTCCTTATTAGGCTTGAGAACAAGCTTTACTGCATCAGTGAAGGAATGTTTAAAGTCACTTGCTGCCATTATTCCATCTTTATTATAAGCTCGTGCCTCAAGTGTGCCTTTTTCATAGGGAACCTTCCACTTTGCGTGTAAAGTTTCACCTTTTTTATGATCAATCAGCTTTTCACCAAGAGAAATGCCATTTAAAAATAATTCAACTCTATCTAAATTTGAGTATACAATTACATCTATTATTTCACCCTCATTCCAATCCCAATAAGGAGAAATATGTACCATAGGGGATTTTTCAGGGTCTGTCCAGACACTTTGGTAAAAATAATAAGCCTCTTTAGGAAGTCCCGCAGTGTCCACAGCACCAAAAAATGAATTTTTACTTTTATATGGAGTAGGTTCACCGATATAATCAATACCCGTCCAAACAAATTGTCCAAGGCAATATTTTCTATCCCTATCCATTTGCCATGCTTTTTCATATAAAGCTCCCCAAGCGACAACTGAGTTGCCTAAAGATGAGCATTGCATATCATCATGCGTAAGAGCCGGCACATCAGCAGGAAAATGATATATCCCTCTGCTTGAAACTGTGGAGGCAGTTTCACTTCCATAAATTATCCAATCAGGATGGTTTTTATGATGTTCATCATAAAGTCCTTCAGCATAATTNTATCCAGCAAGCTTTACTTCATTCGCACATTTTTGTGCATTTTCCCATTGCATAAAGTTTGAGCCAATGGTACATTTTGCATTTTCATAAGGGTCATGAGCTAAAACTACATCTCTTAGCATTTTTGTGACTTCAAGNCCTCTTTCACTAAAATGTGTGTCGTATATTTCGTTTCCAAGACTCCACATAATCACGCTAGGATGATTTCGGTCACGTTTTATCCAGCTTTCTACATCTTTNTTATACCATTCGGGAAAAAATCTAGCATAATCANATGGATTTTTCGGCTTTTCCCATATATCAAATGCCTCATTAACAACTAAAAAGCCCATTTCATCGCATAAATCTAAAAATTCTGATGCGGGCATATTATGAGAAGTGCGAATAGCATTTACTCCCATGCTTTTCATAATGCTTAACTGACGCTTGGCGGCTTCNGTATTAAAAGCAGCACCTAAAGCACCTAAGTCATGATGCAAGCATACACCCTTAAGCTTATGATATTTATTATTCAAGAAGAAGCCTTCATCAGNGTTNAATTCAATATCTCTAAATCCAAAGCTAACACATTCTCTATCCATCATTCTTCCACCGGAAAATACACTAGCCTCTATAAAGTAAAGATTGGGATTTTCCAAGCTCCATAACTGAGGATTATCTATATATAGGTTTTGAGAAGAATAGTCAATTGAATTTTCNAGTATGCAATATTCTTCACGAGAAGTGGCGATTTCAGCTCCGTTATAGTCAAATAGTTTTAAGATAATTTCGCCATTTGCTTCCCTGTTAAAATTATTGAAAATCTCACATTCAACATGAACCTTGCCCTTTTCACCATCAGTGGTAATATAAATTCCATTAGGTGCAAAATGAGTTCTTCTTGCTTGCTTTAGCCACACATTGCGATAAATCCCNGCACCTGAATACCAACGAGAATTAGGATTTTGATGAAGNACTTCAACAACTATTTCATTTTCGCCTCTNGAAACAAACTTAGTAATATTGAGATTATAGGCAGAATAGCCATACTTCCATTCGCCAACTTTTTTTCCGTTTACATATACCTTATAGTCCATGTAAACGCCATCAAAGCATATGTAAAACTCATTTTCACGNCGCTCTTCAATNATAAATGATTTTTTATACCANCCCTTGCTGGTTTCATATAGATTGTTAGTATCATTTATAAGCCAATCATGTGGAATTTCTATATCATACCACTTTGTTCTAATATTTAATACATCCTTTAATCTGGCATTAATATCAGTTTTTATAAACTGCCAATCATCATTAAAAAGCATACGATTTGTTCTGCTATTTTTGCAAAAAACACTCATAAATACTCTCCTTAAAATTTTTGTATAAGCTGCTGCTTATCCACAAACCTTTATTTAATATAGCATAAAACCTACTTGTTTTCAAGCTTTTTGTCGGTTTTTTTATAATCTTTGTACTTTATCTCATTTCCTTTATCATCAAGCACGTAGATATTATCAAGATTTGCCGAAAGGCTTGCTTTAAAAGCAGCACGATAGGCATTTCTGAGATTATTTTGTTCTTGCTTTTCTTCATCNGTNAGTCCTTGTGACTTTGATTTCCTAGCAAGAAAATTTATTCTTTCAATTTGCGTTTTAGTTATCGGTTTAAAATTATTATTAGCCATATAATCTCCTATTCATATATGAATTATATATTTTTTTCACAAAACTTATTGACAAAAGCATATTATAAATATATACTTAAAATAAGCTGAAATTAGCTTTGTATAAATTTCAGAAGAAAGGATATAATTATGAAAAAATATGATTTTGATAAAGTAGTAGACAGAAAAAATACATTATCTTTAAAATATGATTTTGCAGTACAAAGGGGAAGACCCGCTGATATACTGCCTCTATGGGTGGCAGATATGGATTTTCAAGCACCAGATGAGGTTGTAAAGGTGCTTACATCACGTTCTACACATGGTATTTTTGGTTATTCAGAGCCTGATGATACTTATTTTAATACAATTAAAGCATGGTATGAGAGGCGTTTTTCATATTCTCCTAAAAAAGAATGGTTTATCACAGCACCGGGAATTGTATATTCCTTAGCTATGGTTGTACGTGCCTTGACACAAGAAAATGATGGTGTTTTAATACAAACGCCTGTATACTATCCCTTTTATTCAGTAATTAAAGATAATAATAGGAGGGTAGTGAGAAATCCTTTAAAATTCAATGGTGAATCATATGAAATGGATTTTGATAATTTCGAAGAAAAGCTAGTAAAAAATAATGTAAAATTGTTTATACTATGCTCACCTCATAATCCTGTCGGCAGAGTATGGACAAAGGATGAGCTAAATCAAGTAGGCAATATTTGCAAAAAGCATAATGTTTATATTGCGTGCGATGAAATTCATGCTGATTTTGTGTACAAGGGAAACAATCATCATGTCTTTTCAACTGTCAATGAGGATTTTAGAAAATTCACTGTTATCTTAACTTCGCCAAGCAAAACCTTTAATCTAGCGGGCTTACAGTTATCAAACCTATTTATTGAAAATGATGATATTCGCTCAAAAATAAATATGGAGATAAGAAAGACGGGATATTCTCAATGTAATATTATGGGGATTATCTCTGCGCAAGCAGCATATCAGTATGGTGAAGGTTGGTTAGAGCAGCTTTTAGACTATCTACAAAATAATATAAACAAATTTACAAGCTTTATTAATGAAAAGCTGCCAATGCTGAAAGTAATAAAGCCGCAAGGTACATATTTACTTTGGGTTGACTTTAAAGGACTTGGAATAAGCGAAAACCAAAGACAGGATTTAATTGTAAATAAGGCAAGGCTTTGGCTTGATAAAGGTACAATGTTTGGGGCTGAAGGTGAGGGCTTTGAAAGGTTTAATATTGCTTGCCCTTGGAGTACGCTTGAAAAAGCATTGATTCAGTTGCAAGCAGCCATTAATAATTATAACAAGAAAGTGTGAAATTTTCATGAATATCAAAGAAAATTATCATAAAATAATGCTTGATAAGCTTTCTGATATAAAAGGTCAGGAGAAAATTCCGTCTTTACTTTTACATTCCTGCTGTGCCCCATGCTCTAGCTATGTTTTGGAGGTATTAAGCAATTATTTTAGGATAACAATCAGCTACTATAATCCTAATATATATCCAAAACAAGAGTTTTCAAGACGTTTTAATGAGCTAAAAAAGTTTGTAAAATCATTTCCTTTGAAAAATGAAGTTGAGGTATTGGAGCTGTCTTATATACCTGATGAATTTTATTCTGCTGTAAGGGGCATGGAAAATGAAAGAGAAGGGGGAGAAAGATGCTTTAAGTGCTATGAATTACGCCTTGAAAAAGCGGCAATAATAGCTAAACAGATGAGTTTTGACTGGTTTACAACAGCACTATCAATTTCTCCTCATAAAAATGCACAGAAAATAAATGAAATAGGATATAAGCTTGAGAAAAAGTATAATGTAAAATATTTGCCTGCTGATTTTAAAAAGAACAATGGCTTTAAGCGTTCCATAGAAATATCAAGGGAATATGATTTATATAGACAAGATTATTGTGGGTGCGTTTTTAGTAAAAATAATTAAATTATTGACCGTGCTTTACAAGTCCTGCAAAGCGTCTTGGCACATTAGCCTTAAATATCATTTCCTTACCTGTAATAGGATGTTTTATAATCAAAGTATCTGCGTGTAAGCATAATCTTTTTAATGGATTTGTGCTTGCACCATATTTTTTATCACCGGCAATAGGGCAGTGNTTGTCATACATATGAACACGAATTTGATTTTTTCTTCCTGTCATCAGCTCAAATTTTACAAGTGAATATTCCTNGCCATCACGTATTACTTCATATTTTGTAACAGCTTCCTTTCCATCTCCAAAGCTGTATGAAGAGTACACCTTGTGAATGGAATTTTCCTTTAGCCATGAGCGAATAATGCCGCTCTTTTCGCTTAAATGCCCCTCAATCACTGCGGTATAACAACGCTTTAAGGCACATTTTTCCCAGTTATCCTGTAAAAGCGTTTTTGTTTCTTCATTTTTAGCAAAAATCAGTACGCCTGAGGTGGCTTTATCCAGCCTATGAATAGAATAAATACGGTTTTTCAGATTTTTGCTCTGGACATATTCATATACTAGATGATAGGCGGTAGCTTCATTTTCCTTTCCGGTTGATATGGATAAAAGACCGGCAGGCTTATTTATTGCTATAATTTCGCTATCTTCATAAATAATATCAAGCTTTGTATCCGTCTTTTTATATACATAGCCGATTTTTGTGATAACAATCTCTTGCCCCTTTATCACATCGGTTGAAAAATGAGTTTTAACAATAGAATCGACTTTGATCTGACCGTTTTTAAGCATGGTTTTTACACGTTTTTTAGGGCTGTCCTTATATATGGAAAATAAAAGGTCAATCAGCTTACCATCTTCCTGTACTTTTAAGGTTTTTAGTATATTATTTTTCATTATTCTCCTTTGGAAATTTTCTACTAACTAATTTCCTTTTCTAAAAAGCTGCCGTCACTTTGCCTTTTATAGCTTTGATCTTTTTCTAAATCAGGAATCACCAGCTTTTCGATTATTTTACCATCTTCATCGCTTAATATAAGTGTTTCACCTGCTTTTAGATTAAAATTTGCTTGTATTTTTAGCAGTGAAGATGAATCTTTATTATTCTTACACACAATTGTTAAGGCTTCATTTGCTTTAATAGTTGTGGTAGGAATTTTAAATCTTTTTAAATTATTATTATCATCGCTCAGAAAGAGATTTTCTATCTCTATATCAAAATTATTAGGGTTATAAAGCTTTATCCAGTCTGCTTTTCCAGCTGTATAGACTTCATCAATCTGCAAATTAGAAAATTCATCTGATTTTTCTAAAACAAGCTCTACATTCACTTGGTTGTTTTGTGCTTGATTTACATTTATCTCAGTTTCATTTTCGTAAACCTTTTCACCATTTATAAGCCAGTAAGAAAACTTATATCCACTGTAAGCCTCAGCCTTTATAGGCACGCTATGTTCCACAAAATATTCATTGCTAATTGTATTTTTATCAAGTGCAGAAAGGGTATTAAGCCATACCTTAGCACCGTTTTCGCCGGTAATATTTATTGTGTAAAACTCCTTTGAAAGATTAAAGTTTTTAGCTAGATCGTTTATTACAACATCCTTTCTGTTTTTAGCAAACTGTCTAATATGGTTTCTGCTTTCATCAAAGGTGCTTTCATTTGCCCATGTGGAGGTATATCCTCTTTTTAAGGCATAGCTTTGTTCAAGCTGACTTTCAGCAATCTTTTCTTCTAAAACCTTCAGCACATTTTCTTCGCTAAAGGAATGATTAGCTAAATCCATAATCTGATTAGAAAACTTTTCCTGCATATCTTCTCTCTTAAAAAGTGAAGCCATAAACAAGCTTTGCCCAGACTGATGCTTCCCGTTAATCAGCTCAGTTAATGAATTGTGCTTATATGTATTCCCATATAAGCTCCACGCAAATTCAACATCAAATAATAAAAATCTCCATCTTCCATCCTGCCACTGAGTTAAGTTTTCCTCATTTTCAGAAGGGTAGTATCTCCAAGCTTTAAAATTATTTCCCGGCCAATCTAGGTTATCAATATACACCTGAATAGCTGAATACATTGTCCAATTGTCAAGGTCAACCATGCTATTGAGCTTTTTAAAGTTTTCTTCAACTGTCATATCATTTTTCAGAAAATTATACATCTCCATATAATCGGATAATGCTTTTTCATCACCTTCTTCAGGCAGTTCCTTGTTTTGCACTATTTGATAATTATCTTTTTGTCCTCCAAATTGAGTTTCAAGATAATCTTCATTATAATTTTCATGCAACCATGAAAATCCATAGTACTCACCATTTAAAAACACAGCAGTGGGAACAGTGTTTTGCACACTTGCAAAGCCTGCTTGTCTAGCAAGTTCCTGCGAAAGCTCGTCACGAACACCTGCAAATTCACGGTCATTTGCACCGTTTCTTAAAACCAATCTATCAAATTCAGTGATTAATGTACCATCAGAAGTCTTAGCATTTTCAAAAAAAGGATATTTAAACTTTCCATTTTCAGCATCATAGCTTTTTCTAGCGATTAGCTTAAGTGATTTTTGATCAACAGCCTTTGAAACACCTCCGGCAACCTTTACTCCAGCATTTTGAGAAATTACTTTTTCTCCATTAGTAGTAAATACCTCGACATAAATATCACGCTCCCACTCTTTACCTGTCATGAAATAATTTGCCGGAGCGTCATAGGGAATTTCGCCGCCTTCATATTCATTTTCCAGCCATAGGTCATAGATTTTGCCCTTTGTAGCAATTCCTTTTTCATAGTCATAAAAATTATCAGGGTCTGTTGATAGAACGAAAATTAAGGTTTCATCTGAAAATCTCGAGTTAAAATCAGAGCAAAGCACATAGGATTTTGTGATGACATCTGAAAAAGCATTTTTACTTTTTACAGCAGCTTTAATAGTATGGGCGGCAGCATCTCTGCCTACCTTAAGCTTTATTGCTGAAGTATATAGCTTTCCATCGGTAGTCGGATTTTCACCGTTTATAGTATAATAGATTTGTGCATTTTTATCAGCAGTAAAAAGCTCAACATTAATATCTTCATCATAAAAATTCTCATTATGTGAAAATGAAACTGCTGTATTTTCTGCTGATTGTGTGGAAAGCCGATTATTATCGGGAAAATACTTCATTCCAATAATACTTAAAATACCAACTATCAATACTATAATAGTAAAAAAATATCTTTTCATAAATCACCTTTTAAATGCTTATTTTATACTTGCTTTTCACAGCTTTCCCGTACGTTCAACAGATATTACACCAGTTACCTTTTGCAGCTTTTGGATAATGTTTTTCAAGTGGTCAAGCCCTGCTAATCCTACTGACACGACAATATTAGCATTACCATTTTTTAAGGTGTGAGCATTAACCTCATATATCGGCACCTTATTGCCTGCAAGAGTAACTGTTACATCAGCGATAAGAGCAGTTCTATCCTCAGCGATAATATCAAGTGTTGCTTTAAAAATATTATTTGTAGTATCTGCCCAATATGCTTTTACCCAGCGAGCTTTATTTTCATCATGCTTGATAGAACTTATATAGTTTGCACAATCCTTTTTATGCACAGATACACCAAATCCCCTTGTGATAAAGCCAACAACCTCATCGCCTGGTAGAGGATTACAGCATTGAGCATATTTAACAAGGCAATTATCAATTCCCTCAATCACAACACCGTCTCTTTGAATACGCTTTGTTGCTTTATTAACCTCTTCTTCAGGCTGAATGTTTATTTCAGCAGGCTTTACAATACGCTGATATTCTCCCTTTATTCTAGGCATTATTTTTGATAGGGAAACACCCCCGTATCCTATTGCCGCATAGAAATCATCAATATTTTCAAATCTTTGTCTAAGTGCTATTTCCTGTATAAAATCATCGTTTATAGCTATAAAGTTGCGTTTAAACTCACGCTCAAGGTATTGCTTGCCTTCTTCAATATTTTCTTCTCTGCGTTCTCTTTTAAACCATGAGCGAATTTTTGCTTTTGCTTCATTAGTCCTTGCAATTTCAAGCCAGTTTCTTTTAGGACCTGCATTTTGAGAATTACTTGTAATAATTTCTACAATATCGCCTGTTCTTAGCACAGTATCAAGCTTAACCATTCTGCCGCCGACCTTAGCACCTGTCATTCTATGACCTACTTGAGTATGAATTGCATATGCAAAGTCAATTACTGTCGAGCCAGTGGCAAGGGTGATTACATCTCCTTTAGGAGTAAAAATATATACTTCATCAGGGGTAAGATCAATTTTTATAGCTTCAGTAATATGCTCAACATCATCAGCCTCTTGCTGCTGCTCTAGGATTTGTCTTATCCAGTCAAAACGCTTCTCTCCTGCGACAGAACCTGAAATTCCTGCTTTGTACTTCCAGTGGGCAGCCACACCATATTGTGCAGTGTTATGCATTTCCACTGTTCTTATCTGTACTTCAAAAGGGATTCCTTCTCTACTTATTACAGTTGTATGAAGTGATTGGTATCTATTTGGTTTTGGAGTAGAAATATAATCCTTGAATCTATAAGGAATAGGTCTAAACATATCATGTACTATTCCTAAAACATTATAGCATTCAAAAACAGTGGTGACAATTACACGTACTGCATATACATCATATATTTCATCAAAATTTTTACCCTTTACATACACCTTTTTATATATAGAATAAATTGATTTAACCCTGCCTTCAATAATAGGAGGCGGCTGAATATCTGAAATTCTATCTCTAATTCTAGCTTTAATAATATCGATGAAATTTTCCCTTTGCTCTTTATGAATATCAAGCATATTCTCTATTTCTTTAAATCCAAAGGGGTCTAGATACCTTAATGCAAGGTCCTCCATCTCTTCTTTTACAGAATACATACCGAGTCTATGAGCTATCGGTGCATAAAAACTCATAGTTTCCACAGAGGTTTTTCTTTGCTTTTCAGGAGGACGAGAGGCAAGTGTACGCATATTATGGAGTCTGTCTGCAAGCTTTATAATTATTACTCTAATATCCTTTGACATTGCCATAAGGATTTTACGAATATTTTCAGCGTGCTGCTCTTCCTTTGTATTTAGTGGCACAAGACCGATTTTTGTTACACCATCAACAAGGTTTGCCACATCTTCTCCGAATTGCTTTTTTATAGCTTCCAGTTCGATGCCTGTATCTTCGACAACATCATGCAATAAGGCAGCACAAATTGTATCTGTATCCATCATATATTCAAGCAAAATATATGCTACTGCAATCGGATGAGTAATATATGGATCTCCTGAAGAGCGCATCTGCCCTTCATGTGCAGTTTTTGCAGTTTCATATGCAAGCGTTATTTTTTCAATATCATATTGTTTATCTAAGGAATTTAATTTATCAAGCAGCATTTTAAATGAATAAACTACTCCATTCATCATACCACCTCCTTTATTGTAATTGTGATGCTAATTTTTTTAAAAGCTCAGATTCGCTTAGCTTTGCTTTTACACCTTTATTAATTTTTATATTATTACTTAGCTTATTTAATTTGATAATTCCTAATTCTTCAAAGCTGTCTACTGCTACTCTAAACATACAGGTATTAATTCTTTGAGAAAGTGCAATTATTTCAGCTTTTTCTAAATTGCTGTTGTTTTTAATAATATCAAAAACTGTTTTCATATCATCTCTGTTGGGAATAATTCTATTTAACAGCTTTTTATCAACATTTTCACCAAGCCTTAGCTTTTGATAAGTAGATATTGCATTAAAATATCTTTCCTGCTTAAATCCACAGTATCTCATATCCTTTACTTTTATGATAATACTTATTTTACCTTGATATTCATTCAGCTGCGGAACACCGATAATATCAACATTATCATTTATATTATAAATAAAATCAGCAAAAGCAGTGCTAAAACACAGTGCCTTATAGCTTGTACCTTCAAAATCTATTTCTAATGAAGTATATTTGCCATTTTTTAAAGCTCTAGTACTTTTAATAATGCAATTTTTGAATAAAAACACCGGCTCCGGATTGTTTTCACCAAAAGGCTCTAATAAAGAAACATCATCTAAATTTTTTTCTGTCAAATCCTTAGCTGATATTTCAAAATCTGCATTAATAGTATGTACTGGCATATTGGAATGATTTATGGCACAATACTCATAAACTCTCTGTTTAAACGTTTCCAAATTACCCTTTTCAATTGAAAATCCAGCAGCTTTTGTGTGCCCTCCAAACTTTTCAAGCAAATCGGAGCAATATGTAAGCAGCTTATATAATGAAAAGCCATCTATACTTCTTGCACTTGCTCTTCCTTCAACACCATTAAATGAAATAATCATATTTGGTTTTCCGTATTTTTCAAGTATGCGTGCGCTTACTATACCAATTACACCATGATGCCAGTTTTCTCCACTTATAATAAGCACCCTTTGGTCTAAAAGCGAAGGATTTTCACTTATCTGCTTTTCGATTTCAGAAATAATATCAGCCTCAGCCTCACGACGCTTAGTATTAAGCTGAGATAAAAGCTCAGCCTTTGATTTGGCCAGCTCATTATTTTCGCATAAAAATAATTCAACTGCTCTTGCAGCGTGTTCATACCGTCCTGCTGCATTTATTCTCGGACAAAGAGTAAAGGCAATAGAGGTAGAATTTATTCTATCAGAAGTAAGTCCTGCATTTTTCATAAGTTGAATAAGCCCAAGGTTTTCAGTATTTAAAAGTCCATTTAAGCCACGTGAAACAATAGTCCTGTTTTCACCCTCTAAAGGCACTATATCTCCTATTGTGCCGATAGTTGCAATTTCAGAATATTGCTCAAGAACTGTTTCACAATCTCCATCTTCCAAAGCAGCAACAAGCTTTAGTGCTACACCTGCACCTGCTAAAGGCTTGAAGGGGGAATTGTCATCAATTCTATGGGGGTTGATAATTGCCACAGCATCGGGCAAAACCTCAGGAGGCTTATGATGGTCTGTTATTATTAGAGGAATATTATTTTGCTTTAAAAATTCAGCTTCATTTACAGCTGATATTCCATTATCAACTGTAATAACCATCTGTGTACCTTGTTTTATAAGGTTTTCTAAGGCGGGAATGTTCATTCCGTACCCTTCCTCACGACTGGGGATGTACCAATTTACTTCACCTCCGACAGCCTCAAGATATGAATATAAAATAACGGTTGCAGTAACTCCATCGCAATCGTAATCGCCAAAAACAGTAATTTTTGTACCATTTTCCAAAGCTTGACGAATAGCTTGTACAGCTATATTCATATCTTCAAGCAGAAACGGGTCAGAAAGCTCGCTTTCATCTATAAAAGCCTTTGCTTGTTCAAAGGTTTCAATACCTCTCACAGCTAAAAGCTTACAGATAAATTCACTTAGACCTGTTGCTTTTTGAAGTGACTTTATTTTCTCCTCATCAGCTGAGGAAATAGACCATCTTTTCATTATAATACTCCAAAAATATTTTAAAAGAAAATTTATTTTAAGTTAATTTCAATAGGGGGAGTATACTCCCCCATTCTAAAAATACAAAATTTTAATGTCATTCACTTAAAAATCTATCCATTAATTCATGCCCTTTTTCGATGAAAATTCCAGTGGATTTTGCACTGTCTTCATTAAAGTTTTCAACGCCCTCAAGTTTTTTACGGCTATCATATATTAAGTAGGGGACAGGGTCGTTTGTATGCGTCCTTAGGCTTAAGGGAGTGGGATGGTCTGGGCAAATTAAAATCCTTAAATCCTCGTCCTTAAAAGCGTCAAGCAAAGGCTTTAAAATCTTTTCATCGATAAGCTCAATAGATTTTACTTTGTTCTGTATTTCGTGTCTATGTCCACATTCATCAGGTGCTTCAACATGAATGTATACAAAATCACTTCCGTTTTTAAGTACCTTTATACCTGAGTTTACTTTTCCGTCAAAATTAGTATCGATGTAGCCGGTCGCACCATCTACATTTATTACTTGCATATCGGTAAATTTTCCAATGCCTTTGAGCAAGTCAACAGCAGAAATCATCGCACCCTTTTTACCATATTTTTCAAAGAATGGCTTTAAAGGCTTTCTTGTTCCTTCCCCCCAAAACCAAATGCTGTTTGCGGGCCTTTTACCTTTTTTAATTCTTTCAAGATTTATAGGATGGCTTTTAAGCAAATCATAGCTCTTTTTCATCATTTCAATTAAAGGCTTTGCATTATCAGAGGTTGACAAATGCCCCTTTACAGGCTTGCCCGTAATATCATGAGGAGGCGTAAGTGTGCCTAAATCAGTAGTTCCTTTATCCCATATTAAGCAGTGACGGTAGCTTACGCCTGCATAATATGAAAAACTTTCGTTACCTAATTTTTCTTGAATAAATTCTATAATTATTCTAGCCTCTTCAGTGGATATATCATCAGCACAATAATCTATTAAGGTTTTATCCTCATAATTTTCTTCATCTGAAACAGTAACAAGGTTGCATCTAAGGGAAACGTCGGTTGACTTCATATCAATGCCGATGCTGCCTGCCTCAAGAGGAGAACGCCCCGAATAATAAATAGCAGGGTCATAGCCTAAAACAGATAGGTTTGCAACATCACTGCCCGGCTTAAGGTTATCAGCAACTGTTTTTACAAGTCCTACTTCTGATTTAGCGGCAAGGCTGTCCATAAAAGGCTTTTTTGCGGCACTCATTGGAGTTTTTCCACCAAGCTCATCAACTGGTAAGTCTGCCATGCCATCGCATAAAATTACAGCATATTTCATAAAATACCCTTTCTTTTGTTATGTTTGTTTAAATTTTTTGTTATCTTTTATTATAGCAGTAATTAAGTATATTTTCAATCTTTTTATAATATTTTTTTACTTTGTATAATTTTTTTTCTTGAATAAAGTTTTTTTATAAGGAAATAATATAAATGCATGGCTTGTAAAACAATTATTTTTAAAATAATTTTTTATATAATGTGCTAAAGCTAATGCTTAGAACAAAACTGAAAGAGAAAGGAAGTTTCAAAATGCTTGATAGAATAGCTTTGTTCATCCTTGTTATAGGTGGATTGAACTGGGGATTAGTCGGATTTTTTGAATTTGACTTTATAGCTTGGATTTTTGGTTCTTCAACCTCTATGGGAGCAAGAATTATTTACGTAATCGTAGCTCTCAGTGCATTGTGGTGCATCTCGTTGTTCTTTAGAAGAACAAATGTAATTGAAGACAAGGATTATCACGATGACAGAGATGGCGTGAAAACTTACTAAATCATTATTTTAAAAAACCGCTGTTTTTTCACTAAGCGTGAATGAAGCAGCGGATTTTTTATATAAAATTACGATTAAGAACCCATCCTAAAGCAAAAAATGCTTTAAGTCATGAGGCTTTTACAAGTGATTATTAATATTATATACTATTGATCAAGCCATTTTTCCCAAACTTCAGGCTTATAGCCTATTGTTGCCTTTTGCTTATTTCTTACAATAGGTGTTTTAAATAAAGCTGGGTTGTCAAAAAGACTGTCAATAACGGCACTTTCACTAGCGAGATGTTTTATAAATAATTTTTCATAAAGCTTAGATTTTTTATCTATTATATCATCAAGAGAATTTACATTTCTCATTATGGAATCAAATTCTTTATTGCTCATACCAAATTTAGCAATATCAATCAGCTGAAATTTGATTCTTCTTTCTTTAAACCAACGCTCAGCTTTTTTTGTATCAAAGCATTTTGATTTACCAAAAATCTGAATATTCATAAAAACCTCCACTGCTTTTGATAATACTATTATAAATAAAACGGCGACAAAAGCCGCCGTAAATATAAATCTTGCATTAATCTGCTGAATATGGGATTAAAGCTAAATGCCTTGCCCTCTTAATAGCAGAGGTAAGCTCTCTTTGGTGATATGCACAAGTGCCTGTAACACGTCTAGGAAGAATCTTAGAACGCTCAGTCATGCATTTCTTTAGCTTGTTTACATCTTTATAATCTATAAATTCAGCACGGTCTGCACAGAACTGGCAAACTTTTTTACGAGGACGCTTAAAGCTCCTGTCTGAATTTCTAACAGCCATTTCAAAACTCCTTTCGCTGATTTGTTTGTAATTTGAATTTACTCAAATTAATTAGAAAGGGTATTCCTCATCATCATCTGTATCAACAAAATCATCCGCATTTCCTAATGCCTTGCTGTTCTGCTCATTTATAGCTTGAGCTGGATGCGGTGCATTTGAGTAAGTTGAGCCAGTATTACTACTTTTTGGCTCACCGGTAAAGTGAAGGTTGTCAGCAATGATTTCAGTGATATAACGGGTTACACCGTCCTTATCAACATAACTTCTGGTTTGAAGCTCACCCTCTACTAAAATACTCCTGCCCTTAGAAAAGTACTTAGAAACAAACTCTGCGGTTTGACGCCATGCGACAATATTGAAAAAATCTGTTTTCCTTTCCTCACCGCTTTTTGCAAAGCGTCTGTCAACGGCAATAGAAAATGTAGCGACGGAAATACCGTTAGGAGTGGTACGTAATTCAGGATCACGTGTGAGCCTGCCCATTAAAATAACTTTATTGTACATAATAAACTTACCTTTCTGTCATACACTCCTATTTTCTTAAAACTACTAAAGTACGGATAACGCCATCAGTAATGTTTACAATACGCTCAAATTCTGCGGGGAATTCGGGCTTTGCATCAAAATTGTAAACAACATAATAGCCGTCGTTTTCATAATTGATAGGATAAGCAAGCTTGCGTTTGCCCCATTCATTTACTTCAACGAGCTCTGCATTCTCTTTTATTAAATCAGAGAATTTTTCAATAAGACTTTTTACATTTTCGTCGCCATTTTTTAATGAAAATATTGTAACAGCCTCATATTTTTCCGTTGTTTTTGCCAAATCAGCACCTCCTTATGGATTATATCCTGCATTTTTAATGCAAGAAAGGANACTCAGATATTTAATCTAAGCTGAAGATATACTTCAATTAGCTATTATATCAAATCATGATTGGCTTGTCAAGTAGATAAAGCTTAGTTTTTAATAATTTTACCGAAAAAAGTATGAACAGGACAAAATAATTGTTAATAAACTATTAATTTATCGTGATTATATGTAAATTTTACTTAAATACCGTTGTAAACGTTTTTTTCATGCTGAAAAAGCTTAAAAAGTCTTTGACTTTTTAGTTAGAAATTGATATAATATAATAGTTAAATTACAAAATTTAAGATTTATATTACCATTATATCTATGATACAATTAAATGAATAGCTTTTAAATAAATAGCTTTTTTGAAAGGAATATTTTATGAAGTCAATTTTTACGCAGGCACAGCTCAAAAAAATGATTGAAGATAAATTGAGCATGGAGTATAGATTAAAGCCGGAAGAAGCATCTAATAAGCAAATATATAGAGCGTTGGCTTCTATTGTCGTTGAATATTTAAGAGAAAAAAGACATAGATTTATTACAAATATTAATTCAGAGGGCAAAAAGCAGATTTATTATATTTCCATGGAATTTTTAATGGGTCGCTCTTTAAAAACAAGTTTATATAATCTCGGTATTGAAGATGAAGTTAAAAGTACCTTGGATTCGTACAATATTAAAATGGACTCAATTTTTGAGGAAGAACCTGATGCAGGGCTTGGAAACGGGGGCTTAGGCAGACTTGCAGCTTGCTATATGGATGCTATGGCAACTCAAGAGATACCAGCTACTGGGTATTCAATATGCTATGAATATGGTATTTTTAAGCAAAAAATTATCGATGGATGGCAGACTGAATTACCTGATAACTGGCTGCCAGGTGGAGAGGTGTGGCTTGTTCCTAGTCCCGACCAATCTATTGAAGTGAAATTTGATGGTGAAATCGAAGAAAAGTTTGAAAAAAATCAGCACATACTTCACTATAAAAATTATACAACAGTTACTGCTGTTCCTCATGATTTATATGTTTCAGGATATGATAGCAAGGGCGTTTCAAAGCTGAGATTATGGGCAGCAAAGACAAGCTCCTTTGATATGGGAATGTTTAATAATGGTAATTATGCAAATGCCTTAGGAATAAATAATTTTGCACATGCTATATCCAAGGTGCTTTACCCTAATGATAATCATCTGGAAGGAAAGAGNTTGCGTTTGCGTCAGCAATATTTTATGTGCTCAGCTTCAATCGGTGATATTGTTATGCGACATATGAATACCTATGGCACACTTGATAATCTGCATGAAAAGGCAGCTATCCATGTAAATGACACTCACCCAACTCTTGCTATTGCAGAGCTGATGAGGATTCTGCTTGACGACTGTGGTTATAGCTGGGACGATGCATGGCATATCACTACCTCAACCTTTGCATATACAAATCATACTGTTATGGCTGAAGCTTTAGAAACTTGGAACAGAGATTTAATTGAGAGAGTTCTTCCTAGGATAACAGCAATTATTTATGAGATAAACCGTAGATATTGTGCTGAAATTTTATCACATACTAATGATGAAAAAATTGTTTCTAAGCTTACTATTGTAGATGATTCTAAGGTGAAAATGGCAAATTTATGTGTCGCTGCATCACATAGTGTGAATGGCGTTTCGGCACTGCACTCGCAGATTATTAAAGACGATATTTTTAATGAACAATATAAGCTTGAGCCTGATAAATTTAAAAATGTTACTAACGGAATAGCATACCGCAGATGGCTTCTACAGTCAAATTCAGGTTTGACAAAGCTGCTTGAAAAGACAATAGGCTCGGGCTTTAAGAAAAATGCTATTGAGCTGGAAAAATTTAAGCAATTTGCCGATGATAAATATGTGCTTGAACAACTTGCTAAAATTAAGCATGAAAACAAAGAAACATTTGCTAAATATGTAAAAGACACTACTTCGTTAGTGCTAAATACAGATAGTATTTTTGATGTGCAGGTAAAACGCTTGCATGAATATAAGCGTCAACACTTAAATGTTCTTAATATTATTTCTGAATATAATTATCTATTAGAAAATCCTGATGCCGATTTTGTGCCAAAAACATATATTTTTGCATCAAAAGCTGCCCCTGGATATTATCTTGCTAAGCAGATAATAAAGCTTATTTGGTCCATAGGTGAAGAAATGCGTAAAAATCCTAAAATTAGTGAAAAGCTTAATGTGGTGTTTTTGGAGGATTATAGAGTAACTTTATCCGAAATTTTAATGCCGGCAAGTGAGGTTTCAGAGCAGATTTCATTAGCAGGAACAGAGGCTAGTGGTACAGGAAATATGAAGCTAATGCTAAGCGGTGCCTTGACAATAGGCACATATGATGGGGCGAATGTAGAGATAAGCCAAGCTGTAAAAGATGATAATATATTTATATTTGGTATGAAANCAGAAGAAGTTCTTGCNAAAAAGCCTNGCTACAACCCTCAGGAATACTATAATAGTGACGGAAGAATTTCAGCTGCTATTAATAAAATGTATGAAGGGATAAATGGCTCGAAATTTGATGATGTGGCTAATTCTTTAAANTTTAATGACCCATATATGGTGCTTGCGGATTTTGATAGCTATCATAATATCCAAAAGAGGGNAAGTGAGGTNTATAAAAACAAGATAGATTGGAATAAAAAATCCTTAATCAATATAGCGTCTTCGGGTATTTTCTCAGCTGATAGAGCAGTGCTTGACTATGCAAATAATATTTGGGATTTATAACTGATTGGAGTAATAATTTGATGCTTTATAAACATGAAAATAATATCTTTGATTCCTTTTCAGAAGAATACAAAGCTCCCTTTGGTGCTGTTGAAGTAAATGAAAAATGTCGGTTTAAGATTCATATGCCAAGGGGTTCGGATGTTAAAGAATTGTCGTTGGTTATGTTTCGACCGGGATATAAGGAAAAATATATTCCCTTGAATAAAAGTGAAGAAAGACAGGAAGATGATGTTTATTTATGCGAATATTCCCCCGAAAATAAAGGACTTCATCAATATTATTTTACTCTAATGCTTGATAACACACGAAGATATATAAAAAGGCAGGGAGCTTCATTAGGCAGCTTTGACGGGGGAGAAATGTTTCAGCTTACTGTTTTCGAAAAAGGTATGCAAACTCCCGAGTGGCTAAAGGGTGGGGTGATGTATCAGATTTTTCCTGATAGATTTTATAAAAGTGATGCTGTACACGATTTCCCAGAGGATAGAATTATCCATGAAAATTGGTATGATATGCCTTTTTTTAGACCCGATGATAATGGAAAGGTATTAAACAATGATTATTTCGGTGGAGATTTAAAGGGAATTGAGCAGAAGCTTGATTATTTAAAGCAGCTGGGTGTTACTTGCATTTATTTAAATCCTATTTTTGAGGCACATGAAAATCACAGGTATAATACTGCCGATTATGAAAAAATAGACCCTATGCTTGGCAGTGAAAAGGATTTTGAAAACTTGTGTAAAAAAGCAAAGGAAAAAGGAATAAATATTATTCTTGATGGAGTATTTTCTCATACGGGTGCGGATAGTAGGTATTTTAATAAGTATGGCAGATACGGCGAAAAAACAGGTGCATATCGTGATGATAAGAGTCCGTTTTTCAGCTGGTACAATTTTATTAATTATCCTGATGAATATGAAAGCTGGTGGGGGATATCCACTCTTCCTAATGTAAATGAAAATAACAAAAGCTATACTAATTATATTTGTGGTGATAATGGGATAATAAAAAAATGGATTGAAAAGGGTGCGAGAGGTTGGCGTCTTGATGTAGCAGATGAGCTGCCAGATGAATTTATAGATAATATTAACAAAGCTGTGAAAAGTAGTGGAAATGACAAAATACTTTACGGTGAAGTGTGGGAGGATGCCAGCAATAAAGAAAGCTATGGTGTAAGGCGACGCTATCTTGTTGGCGGGCAGCTAGATAGTGTAATGAATTATCCTTTTAAAGAGGCAATTTTAAACTATGTTTCAGGAGGCTCTCCTACCGACTTTAAAAATTCTATTATGACGATTTTAGAGCATTATCCGAAGCCCTGCATAGATGTGCTGATGAATTTTTTATCAACACATGATACTGAAAGAGCAATTACACGACTAGGTGGTATTCCTGTCGGATTTAATGACAGAGAATGGCAATCTAAACAAAAGCTTTCTCCGGCACAATATTCCCATGGTGTTAATTTACTTAAGGTGGCTATGGTACTGCAATTTTTTCTTCCTGGTGTGCCTTGTATTTATTATGGAGATGAGGCCGGACAGGAGGGGTATAAAGACCCGTTTAATAGAAAGTGCTATCCATGGGATAGAGAGAATAAGGAACTTATCGATTATGTAATAAAATTATCAAAAATTCGTCATTCTAGTGATGTTTTTGCAAAGGGAGAACTTAAATTTTTAAAGGTGAATGAGGATTTGTGTGTGTTTGCGAGAATTGATAATAGTCTCAAAAAAATGGCAATAATAACAGTAAACAAAGGCACCATAGGCACAAGGCTTTCTGTTGAACAATTAATTGGCAAAAAGGAGCTTTTTGACGCTATTACAAATAAAGAGATAGATGAAATCTTTGTTTCTCCATTTTCTTATCAAGTGCTTTTAGGTGACATTTAAAGAGAAATATATTTTTAATTTAATAGAACATTTTGTTTTTAGCACTCACACAAAACGAGTGCTAATTTTTCTTTCTTTTTACATATTATCTTCACATATTTATCATAAAAACGGTTTATTATATAGTCAATGAAGGAAAACTTCAGACAATAAAATAAAAAGTTTATTGAATGGAAAGGATGAATAGTATGTTTGAATTAATGCCATTTGGAAGAAGAAGTTTAAGNAGTTATTTTGATGATTTTGAAAGAAGCTTTTTTAACGACTGGACATCAAATGCTATCGCCCCAATCAAGACAGATATTATAGAACATGATGATGAATATGTCATTGAGGCAGAGCTGCCAGGATTTGAAAAGAAAGATATCAACATTGATATTGATGGCGATTATCTTACAATAAAGGCTGAAACAAAATCAGAAAAAGAGGAAAAGCAATGCAAGGGCAATTATATTTGCAGAGAGCGTAGGTACGGTTCTTTCAGCAGAACATTTGATATTTCAAATATAAATCATGAAAAAATCAGTGCTGAGCATAATAATGGAGTATTAAAGATTACTCTGCCTAAGCTCGAAGAAGTTAAGCCTAAGACAAAGAACATTGAAATAAAATAAGCTTCAATCATATTTTAAAGCAGGGATTAGCAGGGATTTTTCCCTGCTTTATTTTTGCTTAAAATATTAAAATACGGAAATTTTTAATGAATACTTGTAAAATTATTATTAACAACTGTAATATTGCATAAAAACTATTGATTTTGATATAGGTTTATGCTATATTATTAATAAGAGATTTTGTATTATTATACACTATTAAAAAAGGTTCTATTTATTAAACGGATTCGAACGATTTATCTTGACAAAATTTTAATAATTCATCATGGAAAGGAATGTTTATGAAAAAGAAATCTATAAAGACCTTTATAATCGGATTCGGCAGCTTGATTGTTGTTTTTGTTTCACTGTTTTTAGGTGCGAGCAGCGGCTTTATTTCTTATAGTACGGCTAAAAGAAATGCTGATGCACAGCTGGATGAGGCTATTTCAGCTAATGCTGAAAGTGTAAAGTCAACTCTTGATTTATATAGATCGGAGGTAGTCCTATCGGCGAAATTTTCCGATACATATGATGAGTCATTATCTTTAGACGAGAGAATAGCTAATTTATCAAAAATAGCCGAGGGTACTCATTTTAAGGATTTTTCCATATCAAATATTGCAGGGGAAACGTATAATCAAACAGATATTTTTGATCGAGATTATTTTAAATCAGCTATGAGAGATNCTCCTATCATATCTAGTCCTGTAATTAGGCGTACTGATGATTCTGTTGTTATGATGAGTGCTGCGAAAATAGATGATGGAAGCTTTACAGGTGCTATTTATGGTGCGATTGACTATAAAACCTTTAGTGATATTGTCGGAGAAATTAACATAGGCGAATCGGGCTTTGCTTTTATCACGGATAAAAGAGGGCAGATTGTTGCACATAAGGATTTAGAATATGTTTC
>JGI24707J26582_10001114_pt1 | contig 21361 bp, 18 predicted proteins | sample BioPla1DNA1_FD_26582 | JGI IMG/M metagenome (IMG submission 26582)
AAATAAATAAAATAAAAAGAGTCAAAGATTAATTCCTTTGACTCTTTTTATTTTAAAATCTTCGAAACAATCCAATGACTTTTCCAAGAATATTTACTTCTTGAACAATAATTGGATTCATAGCAGGATTTTCAGGCTGCAAGCGAATACAATTAGATTCTTTAAAAAAACGTTTTACAGTAACGGAATCTTCAATAAGGGCAACAACAATATCACCATTTTCAGCAGTTTGTTGTTTTCTCACTAAAATTTGATCACGATCATAAATACCAGCTTCAATCATACTATCACCTTGAACACGTAACATATAAACAGTATCATTATTTACATATTCTACAGGTAAAGGAAAGTAATCTTCAATATTTTCGATGGCTAAAATAGGTTCTCCAGCAGTGACTTTCCCTATAATAGGAATATTAACTAACTCTCTACGATTACCAATAAAAGATTCATCTAAGATTTCAATTGCTCTTGGTTTTGTAGCATCCCTACGAATATATCCTTTTTTTTCGAGTCGTTCTAAATGCCCATGAACTGTAGAAGTTGATTTTAATCCTACTGCTTCACAGATTTCACGAACAGAAGGTGGATAACCTTTATTTAAAATTTCTTCTTTGAGAAAATCAAGAATTTTTTTTTGTTGGTCACTTAATTTATTGGACATTGAATCACCTCACATTTTTTTATGATATTTTATAATTATGGACATTCAATCTCATAAATTCAAATACTTCGTAAGTATTATATCATAAGAAGAAATGTAAATCAAACTAATGTTCGATTTTTGTCAAAAAATCATTGACAAAGAACAAAAGTTCCCATATAATAAATATATGCAAACTAATGTTCGAGGGGTGGATCTTATGAAACGATATATTTATATTCAAAAACCAAGAAGATTTATATTAGTTTTAACTATGTTTTTTATCTTATTACATATTGTTTTGGGTATTGTTTTTCATTTTCCTAATGTAAAAGGTGCAACAAAATCATCGGATTCTATCTATTTTAAATCTATTCAGGTTGAATATGGAGATAATTTATGGACAATTGCTCAAAAAAATAAACCTCAAGAAGAAAATATATTTAATTATATTCAATCGATTAAAAAGTTAAATCAAATGAAAAATAATTATATCTATGCAGGAGATTCCTTAATTATTCCAATTAATATAGTACAATAAACAAATTAATTCTTTCTTAACTTAACAATTCTAGCAGCCTTTCTTCGACGTTCATCTTCAATTTGTGCATAGTGTTTTCGAGTAGTATTCACATCTTTATGACCTAAAACATCTGCAACCAAATAAATATCACCTGTTTCACGGTATAAATTAGTTCCATAAGTACTACGTAACTTATGAGGAGAAATATTTTTTAAAGTAGTAACACATTGAGCATATTTTTTCACTAAGTTTTGAATACTTCTAACGCTTAAACGTCTATTTTGAAGTGATAAAAAAAGAGCCTGTTCATGACCAGTAATAGGATTCTTACACATTCTTTCTTGAAGATAATCTTNTAAGGCAACTTCAACTTCGTCTCCAAAATAAACAATAACTTCATCTCCACCTTTACGTACAATCTTCAATCCATTTACATCAAAATCAATATCATCAATGTTTAGACCTGCACATTCTGAAACACGAATCCCAGTGCCTAACAACAAAGAAATAATAGCAAGATCTCGTTTTTTGGTATGTTCATGATATTTTTTTTGTGTTTTTGTTAAAGATTCTCCTGATTCTACTTCATCTAATAGTCGAGCTATTTCATCGACTTCAAGTAGAACAATGCTTTTTTCATTAATTTTAGGCATATCTACTAGAGAAGGAGCATTGGTTTTGATTTTTCTTTTTTTATAAAAATAAAAAAATAATGTTCTTAATGAAGCTAGTTTTCTAGCCTTACCTCTTTCATCATTTTGATATTCAATATATTTGTTAGGATTATTTGGATGAGGTTTACGATAAAAACTAAGATATTCTAAAAACATTTCAATATGATCCGGCGTAATTAAATCTAAATCTGATATCTTTAGATTTTCTATTGTTTTTGTTTTAAATGAAGGATGAATTTCTATTATATATTCAAAAAAAATTCTAAGATCATAGGCATAGCCAATACGAGTTTTTGGAGTGGTTGTCGGTTCAATTCCTCGGAAAAATTCAAAAGCAAAGGGTGGAAGACTAGTTAGCAATGATCGTAATTTAAGTGCATTTTTTTGTTTTTGAAATTCATGAAAATTATTCTGGGTCATTAAGTGACACCCCTTGTATATTATATTTATTTAAGATGATTTCATTTTTAAAATTCCAAAGTACTTCATTGTCTATATATAAAAACAAGATACTATATAAAGTATAAATATAGTACTTATAAAACTTCATTATTCGTTTATTATATCATAAATAAGATCATCAATATCTTATGATCTTATGAAAAAATAATAATCAAATAATTATTATTTTTTAAATATAACGTATATTTAAATTTGAAAAGAAAGTATTTATTTTAAATTTTGATAGTACTTTTATAAAAGAATAGAGGAATCTTCTTTTGTCCAACCTTTAATAAAACTAGACTCAATTGCTTTGAATAATCGATTTGTTAAATTTGGATGTTCTTCATTTAATTGTTTAAGAAGAGATTTTATATATTCTCTTTTGGTATAGCCATCCACAATACAAGAATTTTTTACAATTGGCAATTTTTCATTTTCAGTAAAATCAACAATATCTTTTTCTAAGACATATATTAATGGACGAATACAATAAAGATTTTTTCTATCTAAATAAGTAACTGGTGCAAAAGTATGAATACGACTTTCGAAAAATAAGCTTAGGAATAAAGTTTCTACCACATCATCTTTATGATGACCTAAGGCTACTTTATTACAATCTAATTCAAGTGCTGTGTCGTGAAGTACCCCTTTACGCATTTTGGCACATAAAGAACAAGGATTTTTCTCTTTCCGTTCATCAAAAATAATTTCAGCAATATTTGTTTTAGATATAGTATAATGAATTTTTAAATCATCACAAAAATTTTGGATGTTTTGTAAATTGACTCCAGGGAATCCCATATCTACTGTAATTGCTTCTATTTCAAATTTTTTAGGATAAAAAAATTGTAAACCTTTTAAAGCTTTTAAAAGAACAAGACTATCTTTTCCTCCAGAAATACCAACAGCAATGCGATCACCATCTTGGATCATATGATATTGATCAATTGCTTTTCTAGTGTAACTAAGTAATAATTTCATATTCATTTTAATCTTCCTTCCAATTTTAATGAGTATATAAGAGAATGTCTTTATTTATTATAGTAAGCTTTTAAAAAACTAGCAAGTTAAATCAAACAAAATCTGTAGGTATAATATGATATAGTTTATTCATGTATATAATTTCTATAGAAAAATTGATTCAAAAAATTATTATTAAACAATTAAATCCATCAAGTCAATGATAAACAATAATTATAACAATTGAGTATATGTAAGTGAAAAATATATCGATATTTGTATATAATACATATATACTTCATAAAATTATTACTTATTATATTTATTTTTGCCTAGACATGCTAATGATTTAATGATATAATATATATAAAATTGTTTGTTAATTAACTATCAAACTTTTATATGGAGGGATTCATTTATGAAAGCATATGCTATGTTGGAAGTTGGTAAAACTGGGTGGATTGAAAAAGATAAACCTAAATGTGGGCCTAAAGATGCTATTGTAAAGCCTATTGCAATATCTCCATGTACTTCAGATGTTCATACCGTTTGGGAAGGTGCTCTTGGAGATAGACATAATATGATTTTGGGACATGAAGGTGTCGGAATTGTTGAAGAAGTTGGAGATGAAGTTAAAGATTTTAAGCCTGGGGATAGAGTTATTTTATCAGCTATTACACCAGATTGGGATTCTCTAGAAGCTCAACGAGGATTCCCAATGCATTCAGGAGGAATGCTTGCAGGATGGAAGTTTTCTAACTTTAAAGATGGTGTATTTGCTGAATATACTCATGTAAATGATGCTGATGGAAACTTGGCAATACTTCCAGATGATATTGATGCCGGAGTAGGATGTATGATTTCTGATATGCTTCCTACAGGATTTCATGGCGTAGAATTAGCAAATATTCAATTTGGTGATGATGTACTTGTTATTGGGATTGGACCTGTAGGACTAATGGCTGTTGCCAGTGCAGCAATTCGTGGGGCAGCTAGAATTTTCGCTGTTGGATCTAGACCTAATTGTATAGAAATTGCAAAAGAATATGGCGCAACAGATATTATAAATTATCGTGAAGTAGATATTGTAGAACAAACTATGGCTTTAACTAATGGAAAAGGCGTAGATAGAGTAGTAGTTGCTGGTGGAAATAATGATACATTTATTCAAGCTATGCAAGTATTAAAACCTGGAGGAATCATTGGTAATGTAAATTATTTAGGTGAAGGAGACTATATTAAGATTCCAAGAGTAGAATGGGGTTGTGGAATGGGTCATAAGACAATTGCTGGTGGTTTAATGCCAGGAGGAAGAAATCGTAGTGAAAAACTAATAGCATTAATTCAAGCCGGAAGAATTGATCCTTCAAAACTAATTACTCATCGATTAAAAGGTTTTAATAAAATAGAAGAAGCATTGTTCTTAATGAAAGATAAACCAAAAGATCTAATTAAACCAGTTGTTATTTTAGAGTAATTATAACAAGTTGATCACATATAATTTATAACCAAAAATAAGTGGGTGTAGTTTTATTTATTGCATCCTTTATTTTTGGTTATTTTATTAATTATTTATTCAATAGGTATATGTTCAATATAGTTATAAAATAGTTATAAAAAGCTATTAAAAAAAATAAGAATAAGTAAGAATAAGATAAATAAAAACAAATAAATTAGAAAATTAAATTATAAAATCCTTAAGTAATAAAAAGGTAATAAAACATATTAAAAACAAGGAAATTAGAATAATTTATATAACTATTCATTAAACTTGTCTTTCGCGAATAGTTGTCTCTCTATAAAGAATAAAGAAAACTACTCCCTTTTCCCTTTTATTTTATTTTCAAGCTATTACTACTATATGTATTATGGCTATGGGAGCAATTTTCTTTTTTAAGTTTTTTTAAGTAATAAAATTAAAGTTGATATAAATTTTAAAATTCCATAAAATCTTTCTTACTTAATTAAATATTAAATAGATTGATATATTGTATTTAAAAATTGAATGCTTTCATCCATAAAATCTTCTTTGGTATTTTCTAATAAAACATTAATAAACGGTTTTCTTTGTTTTATTTCTTTTAATAAAAGCTTATAGTTTAATATTCCTTTTCCTACAGGTACTACTTTAATTTCATTATGATCAATAATAAAATCCTTTGCATGAATGATAACAATTCTATCTTCTAATAATTCCAAAGCTTCCATTATAATTTTATCTTGGTATTTATAATTATTAATATCAATAAGATTTACAGGATCTAGGATTACTTGTAGATTGTTAGAAGCAATAGTGTCTAATAGCCTTTTCATTTTTTGGGCACTATTAATAGTATGTTTAGTTACTGCTTCTACCCCTACAATAACTCCAAATTTTTCTGCTTCTTCGACTAATTCACTAACACTTCGTGCAATTTGAGTAAAAGCATTTTCGCCATGATTTTCAGGGGTAAATGACAGATCAGCATTCAAAGATCCTGTTTCAGTACCTACAATACTACAATTAAAATCATGTGCAAATCGTATATGTTCTTTAAATCGTTCTAAAGCATAACGCTTTTTATTTTCATCGGGATGCACAGGATTAATATAACAACCTAATACGGCAATATCGACGTTATATTTATTTAATGTCTTTGTAATATGCCTAGCCATACCAGGGCTTAATGCTCCTAATTGACTATTTAAACTAGGTAAAGACTTTGCTAAAGCTAATTGAATAGCAGTAAATCTTTTATCTGAAGCTACTCGGGCAATAGATTCTAAATCATCTAATTTTTTAAAATCATGTGCTCGTACACCTAAATTTAATCTCATCAATATTCTCCTTTTAATTGTATTAAATAGTTAAAACTGAACCGCACCTTGTTCAAACAAAGATTGTAAAGCCATCATTACTCCTATTTTTGCATGATGCCAAGATAATCCTCCTTGTAAAAAGACCGTATAAGGTGGTTTAATAGGAGCGTCAGCACTTAATTCAATAGAAGACCCTTGAACGAATGCTCCAGCTGCCATAATTACAGGACAGTCATATCCTGGCATATTATCCGGTATAGGAGTTACAAAACTATCTACAGGAGAGGCTTTTTGAATTCCTTGACAAAATGAAATTACATTTTCAGCTGTTTTAAGTTGAATAGCTTGAATAATATCATGTCTATTTTCATGTGAAGATGGCATGATTTTGAAACCAAGTTTTTCAAATATATGAGAAGCAAAAATAGCTCCTTTTACACTTCCATTTACTACTTGTGGGGCTAAAAATAAACCTTGAAATAAGAGTTGATTAATACCTAAAGTAGCTCCTACTTCTTTACCTAAACCTGGAGCACTTAAACGACAAGCTGCTTGCTCCACGTATTTTTCTTTTCCAACAATATAACCACCTGTAGGTGCTAATCCACCTCCAGGATTTTTTATTAAGGATCCTACTACTAGATCTGCACCTACATCTGTAGGCTCTATAGTTTCTACAAATTCACCATAACAATTATCTACCATACAAATAACATCAGGTTTAATATTTTTTATAAAGGTAATCAATTCACCAATTTGATTAACAGATAAGGTAGGACGCCAACTATATCCTTTAGAACGTTGAATCGTTACAAGTTTTGTTTTTTCATTAATAGCTTTTTTAATATTTTCATAATCAAATAAACCATCTGATAAAAGATCTACTTGACGATAGGTAATACCATATTCTTTTAAAGAACCAGACATAGGGCGAATACCGATAACTCCTTCTAAGGTATCATAAGGCTTTCCTACAGGCGATAATATTTCATCTCCTGGTCTTAGATTTCCAAAGAGAGCCACCGTTAAAGCATGAGTTCCTGACATTAGTTGAGGTCGAACTAATGCATCTTCTGTATTAAAAATTTCAGCATAGACGGATTCCAAAGTATCACGTCCTAAATCATTATAGCCATAGCCAGTTGTGGCAGCAAAATGCACATCACTTACATTGTGTTCTTGCATTGCTTTTAAAATTTTTAATTGGTTATATTCAGTTATTTTATCAATTTTATCAAATGGTTTTTTTACCTCTTCTTCTGCTGATAAACAAAAATCAACCAATTGAGGATGGAAATTAAATTGTTGAATTAAAAAGTTTTTTAATGTATGCAAGATTAATACTCCTTCTCTTTTATGTCAAAATTTTAATTTGATAGAATGGATACTCATAGTTAGTAAATAAAAGGCTAAAAAATTTTAGATTTTTATTTATGAGTTAGTTATATATGTTTTTATCTATAAATGGAAGAGAAATTGTTTTTATAGGTACCATTGTAGAAATAGCATGTTTGTATATCATTTGCTGCTTACCTTCACTATCTAAAATTACAGTAAAGTTATCAAATCCTTTTACAATTCCTTTTAATTGAAATCCATTTGTTAAAAAAATAGTTACTGGAATTTGATCTTTGCGTACTTGATTCAAAAAAACATCTTGCAAATTTAATGATTTGCTCATAGGTATATCTCTCCTCTTCTTTATTCATTGGTAAATCTTATCTCTAATTCTATATGATTATTACATTTTCTTCAATACAGTTTTTGATTTTTAGGATAATTTCTTCAAAGTTTAGTAAAGGATTATCCATGTATATCCATTGTAAATTTTTTTCTCTACGAAACCATGTTAATTGCCTTTTAGCAAAATGGCGAGTGTCTCGTTTTAATGTATATATTGCTTCTTCTAAAGTTTGTTGTCCATTAATGTAAGGAATTAATTCTTTATATCCTAATCCTTGCATAGAAACAAGTTCCGGTGAGTAACCAGATGTTAGCAAATTTTGTACTTCTTCTATAAGTCCATCGTTTATCATTTTTTCCACACGCTGATTAATTCGTTGATATAGACGATGGCGATCCATTGTAAGTGCAAAAAAAGATAATTGATAAGGAGTATTTTTTTGTCGTTGTTGTTCATTGTGCTGTGAAATAGGTATTCCTGTTTGGGTATAATATTCAAGAGCACGAATAATTCTTTTGATGTTATTAGGATGAATTTTTTGTGCAGAAATAGGATCTACCTTTTCTAATTTTTTGTGTAAGTAATCATTGCCATATTGATTTTGAAGATGTTGTAATTGATTTCGATACTCAAAATCTACTTCCATTTCTGTAAAATCAATATCATAGATCACAGATTGAATATAAAAACCTGTACCTCCTAATAAAATAGGTATTTTATTTTTATGATATATTTGTTCTATATGTTGTTTTGCTTTTTTTTGAAATAAAGTTACATTCCATTCTTCATCCGGATCAATTTCATCAATAAGATGATGAGGAATGCCATTCATTTCTTTTAAAGTAGGTTTAGCTGTTCCAATATCCATATATCGATATACTTGCATAGAATCAGCAGATATAATCTCACCATTAATTAATTGAGCAAGTTCGATTCCTACTTTGGTTTTACCAGAGGCTGTAGGTCCTCCAATAACAACTAATGGTTTATTCATATATATACTCCTTTACTTTACTCTTTATTGTTGAATACGATAAAACTTTTTTTCTAACTCATATTGAGTCATTTCAATCATAGTAGGACGCCCATGTGGACAAGTATATGGGTTATCTAAAGATAGTAATTGCTTAATAAGTTTTTTACTTTCTATTAAACTTAAAGAATCCATAGCTTTTACAGCAGCTTTACAAGCCATAGATGCTATTTTTTCTAATTTTGTTTCATATACATTTTTAAGAGAATTTTCTTGTAATAAGTCAATTAACTCTATGAAAAAATCCTTTCCTAAAGGTTGATCAAAAACAATAGGTAACGCTCGAAGAACATAAGTATCTTCTCCAAATTCTTCTATTTCAAATCCAAAGCTCTGTAGTAAAGCAATATTTTCTTTTAATACTTGTTGTTCTTTGAAAGAAAATTCTAAAACCCAAGGTGTTAATAAAGTTTGACTATGTGGTGAGTGTTTTGTATAATCTTTTAACAATCTTTCATATAAAATTTTCTCATGAGCAGCATGTTGATCAACAATATATATTTTATTTTCTACTTCTACAATCCAATATGTTTTAAATATTTGTCCTATAATATGATAAGGAGAAGTAAAAATAGAAGATTTTTCGATTGATAAATTTTCTGTATCTTCTTTTATTTGTATTGGATTTTGATGTACTACAGTTTCATTTTTATTTTTTTTATTTTCTAAAAAAATAGATGTATTCGGTACTTTAGATTCTATTTCATTATTTAAATTACTTGACTTTTCAAAAGTATTTCGAGGTATTTCAAAGGGTTCGGGTATTGATTGTTGAATAGGTTCAGGTATTTGTTTGTTTTTCTTAGAAATAGGATCCCATGAAACTTTAGGAATTAAATTTTCTTTTTTTAATCTTTCTGTTAATACTTTAAAAACCCAATTATAAACTTCATCTTCATTACGAAATCGAACTTCCATTTTAGTCGGGTGTACATTGACATCTACATCTTTAGCTTCTATATAGAGATGAAGAACAATCACAGGAAATTTATTAATGGGCAATAACGATTTATATGCATTTTCTACACAGTCTTGTAATAATTTACTTTTAATATATCTCCCATTAATAAAAAAACTTTCATAATTTCGATTACCACGATGAATTTGAGGTTTTCCAATAAAACCAATTAATTTCATTTGATTTTCTACATTTTCTATTGGAATCATATGATGAATCATTTCTTTGCCATAAATATGAAAAATACAGTTTTTCAAATTATTATTTCCAGAAGTATGAAAAACGGTTGAATTATTATTAATAAACTTAAAGGAAACTTCAGGATGTCCTAAGGCAATCTTATAAATCATATCACTAATATATCCTGTTTCTGTTGCCGGTTTTTTCAAAAATTTACGTCTCACAGGAGTATTAAAAAATAGATTTCGCATAACAATTGTTGTCCCTTCTGGACATCCTATTTCTTCTTCATTAGAATATGTTCCTCCTTCTATTTCAACACGAATACCAGTAATTTCTTGAGGGGTTTTCGTAATAATTTCAATTTGAGATACAGCTGCAATACTAGCTAAAGCTTCTCCACGAAAACCTAAAGATGAAATATTTAATAAATCTTCGTCTTTTTTAATTTTACTAGTTGTATGACGAAGAAATGCTGTTTTCACTTCTTTTTTTGCAATTCCTATGCCATTATCAGTAACTCGTATAAAAGAAATACCACCATTTTTAATTTCTACTGTAATAGCACTAGCTTTTGCATCAATAGAATTTTCTACGAGTTCTTTGATAACTGAAGCAGGTCGTTCGATAACTTCTCCAGCAGCAATTTTATTAATTGTATGTTGATCTAACATCTGTATGGATTGCATAAAATCACATCCAATCTTATTTAATTCCTTGTTTTGCTTCTTTACTCAATTGATATAGTATTTTCATTGATTCCATAGGTGTTATTTCTAAAACATCTATTTTTTTAAGTTTTTCTATAAGTTCACTTTCTTTTTGATTCGTTTCATTAAAGAAATTAAGTTGTGTAGGGAATACATTTTTTTGTTGTTTTGTAATATCAGCCTCTTCTAATTCAGATAAGATAACATTTGCTCTTTCTATAACTTCCGTAGGCAAACCAGCTAGTTTAGCTACTTGAATACCATAACTATGATCTGCACTACCAGGTTGAATTTTTCTTAAGAAAATAATGTCATCTCCTTGTTCTTTTACTGCAATACAATAATTTTGAACTTCAGGGAGTTTATCTTCTAATTCTGTTAATTCATGATAATGTGTAGCAAACAATGTTTTAGCTCCTATTTTTCTAGAATCTGCTAAATGTTCTACAACGGCCCATGCAATACTCAATCCATCAAATGTACTAGTACCCCGACCAATTTCATCTAAAATTAAAAGACTATTTTTAGTAGCATTATGAAGAATATTAGATACTTCAGCCATTTCAACCATAAAAGTACTTTGACCTGATGATAAGTCATCTGAGGCACCTACTCGAGTAAAGATACGGTCTACAATACCAATATGAGCTTTATCAGCAGGAACAAAGCTCCCAATTTGAGCCATTAAAACAATAAGAGCTACTTGTCTCATATAAGTTGACTTACCGGCCATATTAGGACCTGTAATAATACAGATTTGATGTTCTTTTTGATTTAAGTAAGTATCATTAGGAATAAATTGTTCCATTGACATAGTTTTTTCTACAACAGGATGACGACCTTGCTTAATATCAATAATTCCATCTGATGTGATGGTAGGTTTTTTATAGTTTTGCCTTTCTGCTATTTCTCCTAAAGATTGTAGAGTATCTATCACTGCAATCCATTGAGCTGTTTTTTGTATCCGATTTACTTCTAATGATATTTTTTGACGTATTTCTACAAAAAGTTTATATTCTAATTCTACTATTTTTTCTTCAGCACCTATAATGGTATCTTCAATTTTTTTTAATTCAGGAGTAATATATCTTTCTGTATTTGCTAATGTTTGTTTCCTAATATATCGTTCTGGTACAGCATCTAAATTTGATTTTGTTATTTCAATATAATAACCAAAAATTTTATTAAATCGAATACGTAAATTCTTAATTTGAGTTTTTTCTTTTTCTTCTGCTTCTAAATCAGCAATCCATTGCTTACCTTCTGTTTTAGCTTTACGTAATTGGTCTACTTCTGAATGATATCCGGTTTTAATAAGATCTCCTTCTCTTACAGAAATAGGTGGTTCTTCAGAAATTCCTTCATTTATCCATTGATGTATATCTTCTAACAAATCCATTTTTTGATATATCTCTACTAAATAAGGTGATTTACAAGTTTGTAATAAAGAGTGAATTTGAGGAAGCAAAGATAAGGAATTTTTTAATGCAATCAAATCTCGTCCATTAACTGTACCATAAATAACTTTACTCATTAAACGTTCTAAATCATAGATTCCTGTTAATAATTCTTGTAAATCAGATCTTAAAATAGGATTTTCTTTAAGTTCTTCTACACTATCTAATCTTTTTATAATTTCTATAGGATGAAGTAATGGTTGTTCAATCCATTTTCGTAATAAACGACTTCCCATAGCTGTTTTTGTTTGATCTAATAACCAAAGGAGTGAACCTTTACGTTGTTTTTCACGCAATGTTTCTACTAATTCTAAATTTCGTCGAGTAGAAATATCAAGCATCATATATTGATGAGAAAAATAAGGATTAATACTTGATAAATGAGATAAATTAATTTTTTGGGTTTCTTGCAGATATTGAAGTAAGGCACCAGAAGCTGAAATACCTACAGTAAACTCTTTAAGCCCTAATCCATCTAAAGATTGAACTTGAAAATGTTGACATAGTTTTTGATAACAAACAGTAGATTCAAAGTGCCAGTCTTCATATAGATTAATAAAGCAATGATAGCGGAGTTTAATTTCATCTAATCGTTTTGTATTTTCTATAAAAGCAGAGTTACAAATAATTTCTTGTGGTTCATATTTTCCTAATTCATCTATTAAATTACGTGAATCTTCATTTTCATCCCATTGTGTAACTAAAAACTCACCTGTAGTAACATCTACAATAGAAAGACCATATTGATTATTAACCTGATATAAACAAGCTAAGTAATGATTTTTAGTATCTTCTAAGTTTTCTATACTAATATTTGTTCCTGGAGTTACAATACGTACTACTTCTCTTTTAACAATACCTTTTACATCTTTAGGATCTTCAATTTGCTCACAAATAGCCACCTTATAGCCCTTTTCAATAAGACGATATATATAATTATCGGCTGAATGATAAGGTACTCCACACATAGGTGCTCTTTCTTTCAATCCACAATCTCTTCCCGTTAAAGTAATTTCTAATTCTTTTGACGCAGTTAATGCATCATCAAAAAACATTTCATAAAAATCACCTAAGCGGAAAAAAAGAATGCAATCTTGATGTTGCTTTTTAATGGTTATATATTGTTGCATCATAGGTGTAAGTTTTGTCATAACATCCCTCATTCGTTTACTTTTTCCCCTAATAGATAATAAGTTTTTACTTCAGTAATTTTAACAGGTACAATTTGACCAATTAATGAAGGATCACCTTTAAAGTGTACGAGGTGATTTTTATCTGATCGGCCTGTTAAAGAAGTCGGATCTTGTTGATTGGATTCTTCAACAAGGACTTTGACGATTTGCTCTTTTTGTTTTAGATTATTTTCATATATAAGAGGATCTAAAAGATTTAATAATTGATTAAATCTTTTTTTAGCAATTTCTTCAGAAACTTGATTTTTTATAGTGGCAGCTGGGGTTCCTGTTCGTTTGGAATATAAGAAAGTAAAAGCACCGTTAAATTTTACTTTTTCAACTACATCTAGGGTTTCTTTAAAATCTTCTTCAGTTTCACCAGGAAAACCTACAATAATATCTGTTGTTAGAGATATATCAGGCATAGCTAAACGAATTTTCTCTACCAATTGAAGATAGTGTTCTTTAGTGTATTTACGATTCATTTGCTTTAATATTCTTGTACTTCCCGATTGCATAGGCAGGTGTAAATGTTTACAGATATTATCATATTGTTTCATTACATCAATAAGCTCATCAGATAAATCTTTAGGATGAGAAGTCATAAAACGAATACGTTCTAATCCTTTTATCTTTGCAATATCTTCCAATAAAGAAGGAAAAGTATATCCATTTTCTAATGTTTTACCATAAGAATTAACATTTTGACCTAATAACATAATTTCTTTTACTCCATCTTGTACTAAAGCCTTTATTTCAGCAATAATTTCTTCGGGTAAACGACTACGTTCTCTTCCACGTACATAAGGTACAATACAATAACTACAAAAATTGTTGCAGCCATACATAATATTTACACTAGCCTTAAAAGAATCTTTTCGGATACTTGGTAAATCTTCGACAATATCTTGATGTTCATTCCATATATCAATAATCATTTCGCCTGTTTCAAGATGAGTCTGTAATAATTCTGGAAATTTATAAAGATTAAATGTACCAAAAATAATATCTACATGGTTATATTTTTCTTTTATCTTTTTTAAAATATGTTCTTCTTGCATCATACAACCACAAATAGCAATTTTAAAATTAGGATTTTTTTCTTTATAAGGTTTTAAACTGCCAAGATTTCCTAATACTTTCTGTTCTGCATTTTCTCTTACACAACAAGTATTATAAATTACAAAGTCAGCATTTTGTTCTTTTTCAGCTGGATGATAGCCTATCTCTTCCATTATTCCTTGTAATTTTTCTGAATCGTGGGCATTCATCTGACAACCATAGGTTTTAACAACATATGTTTTATGTTTACCTGTTTTTTTATATTCTTCATCATATTTTATCCGAAGTTGTCTTATGATATTTTTTTGTCTATTTAGTTCATCTATATTTTCAGCAAGGTTTTTTTCATGATTCATAGTGTGTCCTCCATGTATCTTTCTAATAGTTAGCATTATTATATCATATAAATACAAGCAAAAAAAGACTGGGTATATTACGGTAATTGAATCTAGATAACATATAGACATTGAAGTTTAAACTTCAACTTTTTTAAGTATTTACATTACTTTTATAGTGCCATAAAACTATTTCTATAAATTTTAACAAAAGAAGGTAGAATATAATAATTTTTATAAAAAATATAGATTAATTAATATTAAAAATTATAACATAATAATTAGCCTTTACTAAGGTAACCATAAAAATATTATGTAAATTAAAGTATTACTTATTCTACGAATTTGTATTAAAATGTAAGTTTTTGTATTTCTTCTTGTTTTTGTTTTGCATTGATTTCATGAGTATAAATAGAAAGTGTAATAGAAGGATTAGCATGAGAAATAATACTAGCTAATGTACGAATATTCATTCCGGATGCAATGGAATAAGATGCAAAAGTATGTCGAAATAAATGAGCATGAATTTTGCGTTGTAAACGTGCTGATAGTTCTAACATAAAATCATATAAAGTCCTTGTAGAAATATGTTGTTGAGGGTTTTTGATACTAGGAAATAACCAAGTACTTTCGATATACTGATAACCTGCTTGTTTAAGTAGTTGTATTCCATTTTCATATTCAAAAAAAGCATATTTCAATTGAACATGTATAGGGATTTCATTATATTTATTTCCTTTTGCAATAATTCCTAAAGTATTGGTTGTTAACTTTATGTTTCCTTTTTGAATAGATACAGCTTCATAAGCACGACACCCAGTAAACAAAAGAATAGATACTAATAATCGATTACGAAAAAGGACATATAATTGATGCAAATTTCTTTGATTAGGTGTAGGACTTTGATTAATCTCTTGAACTTTATTCTCAATAGATTGATTTAAAAATTCAAATATTTCTTGTATTTCATTTGAACTTAATACTTCTTTAGGACCTTGAATATTTTTTTGATAAATGACATCTACTAATTCCCAAACTTTTGTGCTACATAATTTTTTTTGAAAGCAAAATCTTAAAAATCTTTTTAATACTGTTCTTTTACGTTTTTGGCTACTTAAAGCTAAGTGAGATGTATATTCATGAAAAAATCGAGAAATTAATGGATACGTCAAATCGTCTATTTCCATTTCACCTAATTGATGTTTATTTAAAAAATCTAAAAACTGTTTTAAATCTATCTCATAACTTTTTATAGTATTAGGTGATCTACCAATATCAGCTAAATTTTGTAAAAATAAATTTTGTGCTATTTTTATCTTCATCTATATTCTCCTTCTATTTTAAAATAATTCGTAGGGTTCAAAAAATTTCTAGACAAGATAATAAATTAGTTAACCATAATTTTATTATGTTAATAAAACATCTATTTATCTAAAAAATATCTTTAAAACATAAAAAAGAAACCTATACCAAAGATAATATATAATTATCTTTGGTAAGGATATTCTCTTAAAACCGCATATTTACAGGGTTTGAGAAAATCAAATTTAAAATACATCATTTAACCAAATATAACTGTTTGTATTATATCACATTTAGTTATTTATGTCATTAAAACCGTTATGTTTTTTTGATATAATTATATATATAAAGCAAATAAAAACCTCTCTATACTTAAAATACAGAGAGGTTTTTATTTGCTTTGATTTACAATTTTGTATATTATATACGGATATTTAAAATAATAGAAATCAAGTTATTATAATGAAATGAACCTAATATATACCATCCAATAGAAGAATTTATCTTTTACTAACATAGTTAATAAAACATTAGAATATCTACCTTCTTTTAAAAAATAGACTGGATCATCAATATCTGATTCATCTTCTGCCTAATACTTTTATCTTAGGAATTATGATATAATAAAATAAAGAAATTTTAGATAGAAAATATATATAACATATTTAATATAATAAATTTTAAAATGAAAAATACAAAGATACAATAGATAGTGGTGAGAATATTGAAAATTATTGAAACAAAAATTGATTCTGTATTTAATATAACAAAAATATATAAAGATTATTTAAATAAAAATATTTTATTTTTCGATATTGAAACAACTGGCTTTTCTCCGTTAACTAGTGAAGTATACTTAATTGGTTGCCTTATCTACCAAGAAAATAGTTGGAATTTAATTCAGTTTTTTAGTGAATCTTCTAAAGAAGAGAAAAAAATTTTAGTAGCTTTTCAACAGTTATGCAATTTACATCCAGTATATATTCATTTTAATGGAGAATCTTTTGATATACCTTATATAAGAAAAAAATTTCAGCAATATCATTTAGAAGGTTTCCCTTCTGATATGAAACAAATTGATCTTTTTAAAAAAATTAAATCGTATCATCTTTTTTTGCAATTAGACAATTATAGATTATCGACTCTCATGGATTTTGTAGGTATAGAGCGTCAGGATATTTTTACAGGTGGAGAGATGATAAAATATTATTATCAATATAGGAAAAATCCATCGAGAACTTTACAGAATAGGATACTCTTACATAATAAAGAAGACCTCCTAGGATTACCAGCTTTATTTTCCATCATTCAAAATATACAATTATTAAAACAATCAGTAAATAAGCAAAACTTTTCTATACAAAAAATAAAACAAAAAGAAAATGAATTACAAGGAAAAATTTTGCTGAACTCTCCTCTTTCTATTAATCTGTTTCTTAATCAACCATGGGGAAAAATGATATTAACTAAAGAGGAGTCTATTATTAAAATCGTTTTATATTTATGCTATAAAACATTATATCATTTTTTCCCTAATTATAAAGAATATTATTATCTTCCAAAACAAGATGAAGCTATCCATAAATCAATAGGAAAATTTGTTGATCCTTCACGCAGAGAACAAGCAAAAGCATCCAATTGCTATATTAAAAGAAAAGGATATTTTTTGCCCATTTTTCAAGAAATAAATCAAATTCCTATGTTTTCATCTATTGAAAAAGATAAAAAATTTATATTGATATCTTCAAAAAATATAGAAGAAGTTTTTGTTATATGGTATAATCAATATTTAAAATTTACATTAGGATAAAATTATGCTTAATCCAATTATATAGTTGTCATTTTTTTATAGAAAAAAGTTTTCATTGGACTAAATCCATAACGATGAGACATTATAATTTGTTCTGTACTACCAACAAATAAGATTCCACCAGGTTTTAATGCTTGATTAAATTTTTTATAAATTTGAATTTTTGCCTCTTCTGTAAAATAAATTAAAACATTACGACAAACTATTAAATCACATTGCATTGGATAAGATTCTTTTAATAAATCATGAGATTGAAAATTTACACATTTTTTAATTTCATCTTTAATTTTAAAAGATTCTCCTGTTTTTTCAAAATATTTTTCTTTAAAAAAATTAGGTACAGAAGCAATACTTTTTTCATTATATAACCCAATTTGTGCTTTTTCTAAAATATCCTTATCTATATCAGTTGCTAAAATCTTAATTTGAGATAAAGGTAAAAATTTAGATAATAACATCACTAAAGAATAAGGCTCATCTCCTGTTGAACAGGCAGCACTCCAAATTTTTAAATGAGAAGAATGAGATAATAAATAAGGTATAATTTCTTTTTCTAATACATCCCATTGAGAAGGATTACGAAAAAACTCAGAAACATTAATTGTAAGATAGTTAATAAATTCATTATATAATTGAGATTCTTGTTTTAAAGCACTTACATAGGAATTATAATCCAAATAGCTATTTTTTTTTATTAAAGAATCAATTCTACGTTTCATTTGTCGTTCTTTATAACTATGTAGGTTAATGCCAGTTAAGTTTAGAATGGCATCTTTAAAGTCTTCATAATTCTGAATCATCTTTTTCTCCTTCACTAATGCTTCTACAGGTAAAAATATTTTACCTGTAGAAGCATAAATTTAAAAAATGCATTATGCAACTAATTTATAACTAGTAATTATAGTTTAACATTTTTTAGGGGAATGTCAATTAACTTTGTGAATAACGCTTATGTAACTCACCAAAAAGATCATCCCATTGAACTTCTTGTTCTACCATTAAAACCATTAAATGATATAATAAATCAGATATTTCATAAATAATTTCATCCGTATTTCGATTTTTTGCTCCTATAATCACTTCTGCTGATTCTTCTCCTACTTTTTTTAAAATTTTATCTAATCCTTCATTAAATAAATAATTAGTATAAGAATCTTTTTTAGGATTCACTTTACGATCTACAATAACATCATATACGGCTTGTAAAATTTGTACACCATATACTTTATTCTTATTAAAAATAAGCTCTTGATTTTCTACTAATTTTTCTTGATTATCTAAAGATTGATAGAAACAACTTTTATGTCCTGTATGACAAGCACCTCCTATTTGTTCTACTTCTAATAATAGAGCATCTTTATCACAATCAACAGATATTTTTTTTACGTTTTGATAATGGCCAGAGGTTTCACCTTTAAGCCAAAGTTTATTGCGACTTCTACTGTAATAATGAGCTTTTTTTGTTTCTAATGTTTTTTGCAAAGATTCTGCATTCATATATGCAAACATTAATATTTCTCGTGATTTAAAGTCTTGAACAATAACAGGTAATAAACCTTCTGAATTAAAAATAATAGAGGACATAATATTCATTATTATACACCTAACTTTCTAAAGATTTTATAATAGGAACTTTTTTTGTTTCTAAATATTGTTTTAAATCTGGTATTCTAATTTCTTTAAAATGAAATAAAGAAGCAGCTAAAGCAGCATCTGCATTGCTAGTTTTAAAAACTTCATAAAAATGTTCTAAAGTCCCTGCACCTCCGGAGGCAATTACAGGAATATTTACATTATCCACTACTTGCTTTATTAAAGATATATCATAACCTGTTTTTGTACCATCTTTATCAATGCTAGTAAGTAAAATTTCACCTGCACCTTTTTTTTCTGCTTCTTTTGCCCATTGAATTACATCTAAATTAGTCTTTCTTTTTCCTCCATTAATATAAACGTCCCATCCTGAATAATCTTCTCTTTTTTTAGCATCAATCGCTACAATAATAGCTTGGCTACCAAATTCATTTGCTAGTTCAGTAATTAACTCAGGAGTTTGAACTGCAGCAGAATTTAAAGATACTTTTTTTGCACCTGCATTTAAAATCTCTCGAACATCTTTAACTGTTCGAAGTCCCCCACCAATAATTAAAGGAATTTTAACTTTTTTAACCATTTTATTAATAATATCAATCATTATATTTCTTTTTTCGTAATTACTACTAATATCTAATAAAACTAATTCATCGGCTAGTTCTTTAGTATATAGAGTAGCAATTTCAATAGGATCACCTGCATCTTTTAATTCTTTAAAATGAACTCCTTTCACCACTCTTCCTTGATATAAATCTAAACAAGGAATAATTCTTTTATATCTCATATTGTCACCTCTTTTGAAATTCTTGAATTACTTCTGATAAATTTAATTTNTTTTGATATAGAGATTTTCCAATAATAGCTCCTGCTACACCAATTTGTTGTAATTTTTCTAAGTCTCTTATCTTTGTAACTCCACCNGAAGCAATAATATTCATATTTGTTTTGAAAAGTAATTCTTGAGTAGCTTCTATATTCGGTCCCATCATCATCCCATCTTTACTAATATCAGTATAAATAATTGTATCTACTCCTAACTTTTTCATATACAAACAAGTTTCTATAGTAGAAAATTCACTTATTTTTTCCCAACCTTCAATTGCAACTTTTCCATTTTTCGCATCAATACCAACAACAATATGCGTAGATCCAAACTGTACAATAGCTTCTTCAACAAATGTAGGATTTTGAATGGCAACAGTTCCTAAAATCACTCTTTGAATACCAGAAGATAATGCTTGATCAATATCTTTTATAGAACGTATTCCACCACCAACTTGAACGGGTATAGGGATAGTTTGTGCAATTTTTCGAATGATCTTATGATTGCTTGACTCCCCTGTTAGTGCACCATCTAAATCTACAAGATGTAAATAAGAAGCTCCTGCTTTGACCCATTGTATAGCAACTTTTAAAGGGTCTTCATCATAAATCGTAACTTGATCAAATTGACCTTGTTTTAATCGCACACATTTACCATCTTTTATATCAATTGCAGGATAAATTTGCATATCACGATTCTCCTTTTTATTATGTTTCTAATATTCCTTTAGTAGATAATACACCCTTGATTCTAGTATCTATTTGGGCAGCTTCATCTAATGCTTTAGCAAATGCTTTAAACATAGCTTCAGCAATATGGTGATTATTTTTACCAGCTAATACTTTAATATGAAGATTAATACCACCATAAAAAGAAACAGCTCTGAAAAATTCTTCAATCATTTCTGTTTGCATAGTTCCAATCATAGGAACAGTAAAAACAGCATCAATGGCACAGTAAGGTCTACCTGATATATCTATAGAACATAAAACTAATGCATCTTCCATAGGAAGAATACAAGAACCATATCGTTTAATTCCGATCTTATTGCCTAAAGCTTTAGAAAGAGCTTGTCCAAAAACAATACCTATATCTTCTATTGTATGATGCGAATCTACTTCTAGATCTCCTTGAGCATTCAGGTAGATGTCCATAAAACCATGTTTACTCAAATGATTTAACATATGATCAAAAAA